>JAAUYH010042016.1_pt1 | contig 12917 bp, 11 predicted proteins | sample 7278061 | NCBI WGS metagenome assembly JAAUYH01 (sample SAMN14350203, study PRJNA611818) | marine sediment metagenome | isolation source: surface marine sediment (0.6m) | place: French Polynesia: Moorea | collected 2018-08
GTCATATTGTTGGAATTCCACGGAATACAGCTCTCGCGAGGTTGCTCATATTGAGAGGTTCACCTGTAATGCAATTTTAAAAGGAGTTGGGCGAACGACAATCCTGGTTAGCCACTTCTAACCCTGGTGGGTAGAAAGATTCAGGTGTGCCGTACAGTACTGTACTGTACAGTATCAGGTATTAGTGCGCGGAGATCACGCGATGTAAGAATCAGTTGCACGCCTTTATTGCACTTCGCATCCGAATACTACACTTCCTATTACTCAGACCCATTCTATTCTATGAACACGGCCATCCGGTTGACTATATCAACGCCCTCGTTGGCAATCTAATGACGGTTTTCGGCGCTAACTTCTCCTTTTATTCCGTGGCCCATGAACAACATTGATTTGATTTCGGGAAGTGGTACTCCGTGCATCTTACACACGAACTTGCTCTAATGCATTATGTTCGACTGTTCAGCCTATGCTTTATGGGACTGTGTGTATGCAGAAGCGCATCGTCGTTCAGGTGAGAGATACGTATGTTGCAACGGAGCTTTCCTGGAACAGGAAGTGGAAAGCTTTTGTGGAGAACCACATGATTGATAAAACAGGGAACGTGCGGACAAGGAGTAATACTGCGAGCGTTATGAATATTAACTGTACAGTGATTTTGGCCATTGTCACCAGGTTCAACATGTTCGGACCATCCACTCTTCCAAATTGATGGGTGAGGAGCGAGCCCACTTCAGATGACATTCTCGACGATTTACCTATGGTGAATATGCCGAAGTATTTGTATGTATTTCGTATTTTGTGTCATGTAACTGCTGATCTGCACGAAAGCACAAATCTCGGCCATCACCCAGCCCCCTTTCATCAACTTTCGGCAAGTATGGCCACAACTCCCCCGCAAAGCGGTCTCGTTGCAATTTCTGACAATACACTCTTTGTGCTCGGGGCGTACTTCTTTGCCTTCTTTCCTTGGGGGGTCATAAGTAACGTTGATTTCATTTCGGAGAAATGGCGCACGGTTCGCCGCACCCGTCAGCTCTCCCGCATTCATCTCGTATTGTCGGTGTTGCCCATAACGTATGTTGCCGTGTATGCGGAAGCGCAGCGTCAGGCCGGCGACTCGAAAGAATTAGGCGCAGCATTGGCGGCATTGTTCTTCAACATCTTTAATTTCCTTCGCACAGTTGTTGGAATCGTTCAACTCAACGCATTTGTTGCGTGGTGTGTGGATGCGATGAAATGTATGCGTGCGATGAAGGAGCCAAGTGACGACGGTGAAGGATCGGTTTGCGCCATTGGCAATACTGACGATATCAATTCATATATTAGTGAAAGGTTGATGGTGAACAATTCAGTTGTCGATAATGAATTGGCCGGTACTGATGTAACAGTGAAAGTATCGTGGCGCAAATTGCTAGAAGGCGTGAAAAACTGGCAGTTTGACCCGAGCGCTTGGTTGATATCGGAGCACGCATTATTATCGACAGTTCGATGGGGTGGTGCCTTCCTCTGTGGTTTGGGTGATGATTGGTGCGGTGGGAAGGATTACATTGGTCTCGGCACTGAAACATTGTCGTGCTTCTTCTCTTCAGACTATCACATCGCATTGCGTACATTACAAAACGTCACGATAAACGTATACGAAGAAGAATCGGACCATGAAGGGGAGGATGAGAAAGATGTGGAGGAGAAGGGAGGAGAAGAAGAAGTGAACATTGAAAATGAGACCGGTGCTAATGACGAACAGAATGGCTGTCCCATTTTTTCCGTTACAGAACTATATCCCACGGCTGTGCAATACGATCCCAGCGGAAACACGCTGAATGGCGCAACCGCATATGGGACGGGTGTGTTTTCCTACAATCTCTGGCGCACTTTTAATTCGTATGAATTGGAATTCGAAGGTTTGCGCACTTCGTTTCCGTATTGTATTTCAAATGCTCGTGTTGAGAACCGCGAGAACATCTGCGTGGAATTAATAGACTCGGTGGTAATGGCGAAGCATATCGGAAGCGAGAAACTTGCATTGATGAGAAACTACTATGACCAAGCGTGTCTCCCGACGAGCGAGATATGGAAGGACGCGTGGCTCTTACTTCTCGAACAATGCCAATCACTTCCGCCCGAGGACTCGCAGTTATTCAAAATGTATCAGGATATGGAGCATGTGCCCCTATTTCCCTATCGATTGCAAATGGTCGCGTTGTGGGACGAATTTACGAATTGGAGAGTGCTGCAGGCGTCTGTCCATAGAGATATTCACGCCTCTGTTTTTGCTGGGGATGCGCTCGCGGGCAGAATTCGTGATGTTGAGTCTGAGAAGTCGCTATATGAAATGGATTTGCCGCCACGAAGAATATTCAGTTACTGTAGGGAGATGGGAAGACGCTATGCGAGAAGCGAACATTCTTATTCACAACTTGTGTCGTTTGGAGTTGTTATGGAAACTGTGAGAAGTTTTTTAGCAGAATGGCTCGTATCTAATGCACAGGCTCCGCAATGGGACCCAATTATACCTGGAACCATCATTGAGTTGTCTGTTAGTGAATATTCTTCACGACAACTTAGAGACCCGGATGCGTGGGGTCGTAATCGACTTATCTGGGAATGTCTTCGCGGATTGCATAGCAGTATTGTGCAGGCAACGACCGCGCACACTGACATGCCATCTTGTGATGCGCTTATTATGCTGTTCATTTTGGGATTACCAGCACTTGATATACAGGAAGTCAGTGAGTTCAGCATAAGCGGAGATGAGATGCGCAGCGGAACTGAACGCAGTGCTATTGGGTTTTCAGGGTCCCAGGTGCAGGTTGATGTATCTGTTGGATGTTTGAGGATTTCATCTCAATTGACTCCGCAGAAAGTTGCGCTGTATATTCAGGTTGACGAAAAAACGCAACTAGTTTCGCTCAAGCTGGTTAGCGAAAGCGACGATGCGCGATTTATCTGGGAGGACTGGATCAATGCGGCGATGGGATTCATGGAAGGTTGTGACGAATCGCGTACAAACAAAGTGGAGAATAAGCGGATCTTCAGAGAAGTAGACCTGCGCAAGTCGATGTTGGAACTGTCTCCATTTCATGTGGAAAATATTGAAGGCTCGAACCCCACAACGACGGGCACAGTTCGAGTATGGATGGGCTGGCCAGCATATGATGTGCGAATCTGTAAGTTCGAATTGGACGAGTGGTTGACCGCATGTAAGATTGATCTCGCTAATCTTGCCAGACTTGACGTCTACGGTAATAATGCCGTGGCAAACAGGGAGGTTGAACGCGCAGAAAACGCTATCATGGCGATTGTATCTAGGTTCGAGTGAGGATGCGCGTTCAAATCTCCCATGTTATGCTCGCGGAAGTTGCCCAGTCTGTTAAATTTCGAATTCGGTCAGCATGCGAACCACTGGTCCAGCTCAAATTTACAAATTCGCTTATCATGTGGTGCCGCCAACAAAGCGACTTGAGATGAGTTGTAATCAATTGTCAAACTATGTTGGGCTCTATGTGTGGCTAGTGTTGTTCTCACTGAGGACTTCTCTTGACCGATTCCGCCAGTTCGGAGCAATGCTATCTTCTAACTTTTTTTCTTTATTGCGACAGATTCACCATTGGCTCGTCTGTTTGGGTGGTAAGAAGTATTGATACAGTAGTTAATCGAAGTAATTGTTCACAGGGGCACCTATTGCGCTTTCGCAAACTTTCTGAATATCAAGAACCACTGAACGGTAATGCCAACAGTTCCCAATACTAACATTTACTGCACTAGCCTCGAAGGCGATACCAGTTTCACTTTTTGGAATGTTTTTCTCTACAACAGTTTTCATTCGATTGGCGTGAGGTAAGTTGATGTAACAGACAATTCGAAATGTATAGGTGTAGCATATTCTGATTTGCTGCATAGCTATTTTTAAAGAAGTTTCCAGAAAAGAAGATAAAATGTTAATTTCCAGAAATCTTAGACAAAACAGAAACCGAACAAGTACTGTACGTATCGTTGCCTGCACCATCACACCATCTGGCCGTCGACCCATTCATTAATCGCGAAAACGGTCACCCACGGGCACACAGCATGGTGTCGACAATGACGGAGCAAGCGCCCCCACGCTTCGCGTCGCCGTTGCCACCACACTTCGCTCCGCCGGCGAGCAACACGCCACCGAGTCGGAAGCGAACGCGCTCGATGTACCTCGCCGGCATGACGCGCGCCGTGCCCGCGCCGATTCCTGCGACGGAACCCGCGTTACCGTTGGTGTCGTTACAAGCGATGGCGATGATGCGCAAGATGGGGTACGAGCCGGGCATGGGGCTTGGCGTGTCGAAGCAAGGACGCCTGGTGCCCGTGGGGATGGGCGCGTTTCGCGGACGCGCCGGGCTCGGGCACCCCGTGTATGGTCGCGGCGAGTTGGCGGTTGGTAATTGCGACGACGACGACGACTACGACGAATGGACTTGTAACAACTAGGCGTGTGCAAAGCGTTAGCTTAACCTCCTCGTAAACCTTTGCGCGTATTGATTTATTACTTTGATTTTGCTTAGCATCGCCATCGGTCCGGTACAGCTCACGCCGTACCGCATGATCACCCAGTCAGTACGTATTTTCCAAAATTCACTTCCTTCTCAGACCCATCTCGTTTTCCTCATGGCAAGCAATTGCGACATGAAGATCATCCCACTAGACGGCGATGCCATGGCAGGGGAACGCAAGCGTGCGTTCAATATCGTCGTGGTAGGCGTCAGTGTTGTGATAGTTTCGTCGGTACTGCTGCAACTCGCAAATCTGAAAGCGCTGGCCAATCTAAAATTCAAGGCGCGACGGCCCCGCTCTCGATTCGCTCGCCTGCCAATCGCCACGCTGCGCCTGAACACCGAGAAGCCACTGACATGCCCGCGGGTGCTGATGTTGCGAACGCCGAAGACCGCTTCGAGCGCGCTGGCTTCGCTGTTTTTCCTGCGGCGCGCAGCGGCGGGTGACAACTGCTCGCGCACATACTTCCCCACGGGACGCTACCTGCCGCCCGGCACGTACACACTGAACACAACGACGATCGCACGGGTACCGCACGGGGTTCTGCATACCTATATCACTTACATCGCGCACATGAACTACACGCCCGCGCTGCGGCGCGCCCTGGACGAGACGCGCTTCTTCCGGCTCACGTCGGTGCGCGACGCGCGCGCGCGAGCGGACTCTCTGTTCGCGTACGAGGTGGATCGGCCGCACATCGAGCTGCGCCCGGCGCTCGAGTACCTGGGCGCGCCGCGGCTGCCACCCGCGGCGTCCACCCGCGACGTGTTGTCGCCGGCGTTGCCGGACGCCGCGGTTCGCGCGCAGATCGTCGCCGCCATGCGGCATTGGCACCTCGTCGTCGTCGCCGAGCAGTGGGACAAGTCGCTCGCCGTGCTCATGTACGCGCTCCACTGGCGTCTGGTCGACGTGCTGGCACCGCCCCTCAACATGCAGCACCCCGCCGCGAAGAAGGCCGCGCTGGCCGCCAGCCACGCCTACCGCATCGCTCGCCCCGAGGACGAGGCGCGCTTGAAATGGACCCTCGACGTCGACACCAAGCTGTACCGCCGCGCGGTGCACGTGTTGGAGCACAGGTTTAAGCGGCTGCCGAAGAAGTTTCGCGACGTGCCCAGGGCGCTGCGCCGCCTCCGGAAGACGCTCGCGAAAGAGTGTCCCACGCGGCCCGAACAGAAACACTTCACAAAAAAGGATATTCAGTGTTTGCGAAAATTTCGCCGTTCCCTACTTCGCGCCGCTGGGGTCGTTGGCTGGGCGAGGTGACTTCGCATTGTTATCGGGCTGCTACAGACACCCTCGGAGTGGTTGTGGCGCCGCTTGTCACGAGGTGACAGATGAATACATTCGGCAAACAGCTGATTGTCGTGGCTGTACGTGGGCTACTCAATGGCGATGCCACACCTGAAAAATCACAAGACAACCAGTCGACACCGTCCAAAACTGATGCCATGCACCGACGTCATGTTCGGTTTAGTGGAATAAATAGGGCACCAGAAGTCGGTACATCTACAACACTTACAAACTCGTCTCTGGCAGGTCGCCGTGTCAGTCGTCCTCGAACATGCGCACCTTGACGCCCGCGTATCCGTACAGGAAGCGTAGCGGGGTGAGCAGGCCGTGCGCCGCGTACATGGGCACGGTCCCGGTGTACGTGGTCGCGCGCACGCCGCTGACCACGATGTCACCGTGCACGGTCTGCGGGTTGTACAAGCCGCGCGCCGTTGTGATATCGACCTTCACGACCGTGCCGTCGCGCCGCGCCGCAATGTCCATGCGCTGGCCCACGCGCACGTCGCGCGCCGCCGTCGCCACGCCGTCGGCGTACGCGTAGTGGCTGGGCGTCATGCGCAACACACTGCCGTCGGCGAGTGTGAACCGCAAGAAGTCGTAGCGCCCGCGGCCCACCTTGTGTGTGAACATGAACACTGTGCTGTACGTGTGTGGTGCGACGAGCACGCGGTCGCCGACCGACAGCCGCTCCATTGGTATCACCGTGCCGTTCTGCAGCTCGACACTCTCGTCCGCGGGGAAGCAAGTCGACCCGGCACTAGGCGTGTTGGCGCCTGACACGCCGAGCGGCCCGCTGGCCAAACTCGGCGCGGAAGGTGCGAGGGCAGAAGTCGACGCACTGGGGGATGGAGAGGGCGACACCGACGAGCCGGGGGACGGCGACGCGGACGGGGTGGCGGAGGAAGAGGCGGAAGCGGATGGCGAGACGGTGGCGGAAACGGTGGGCGTGGGCGACGGCGAGGAGTTGGGGACGGGGCCCATGTAGATGCAGCGGTAGAGGGAGTGCGTGGTGTTGCGCACGACGATGGCGAGGTGCTTGTTGTTCGCCTCGACCTTGCCCAGCACGGGGTGGGTGAAGGCGGTCTTCGCGGCGTAGAACATCGTGAGCGTGGTCATGTTGCCCGCGTCGCCGGGGAACTTGTACCTGCCGCAGGTGCGCGCGTTGGCGTCGAAGCCGAAGAAGGCGCGCCCGCCGTCGCGCACCACCGTGCGGTTCATGAACGCGGTGACGAGCGCGCGCGCCACGTCGTCGCGCCACACGCTGTTCGCGAAGTGCCCCGGGATGAACGTCGCGCGCTCCAGGAACGAGTACGCCGCCGTGAACGGGCCGCGCACCGGCGCGCAGCGCGACCCGTCCGCGTACACCCTGTTGTGCGGCACTGCGCGTGGTTAGTGCGTGCGGGGGGTGGGGGGTGGTGCGCACTTACGTCGATACGATACCGTGCGCTCCGTCTTCGGCCCGCTCTCGTTCGGCGGTCGCACCTGCGTGTACGTCATCCGCCGCGGGCACAGCGCGCTCAGGTTCATGTCCGGCGTCAGCGCCCAGCCGCCCTCGAAGTTGTACGTGTCCAGCATCTCCGTGTAGTTGTAGAACTTGCTCGAGGCGGCCGCGCCGCCATCTTGGCGCGCGATATACTCCAAGTACGGTGATGACGCATGGGATGTAGCGAGCAGGAGCGCGAACAGAAGCGAGATTGTGCCCATCATCGCCCCAATGATCTGTGTGATCACCGTTGTGGTCCGGGTGAGAACATGTTTAAAAGGGTTCGCTACGTGCTAGAGGACATTTCATTCATCTTTGTCGTGCGATTTCGTTCCAACCACAGATGATCCCACGAATTGGTTCAGAACCCTGAGAAGGCAGAAGCTACTTCATGCCATTGTTCGATCTACTCTGTTATGGATAAAGCTATAGAACAACACTTTTTATATGCGATGTGAGTCTAATCGTGTTTGATCGTAAGCACCTGACATCGCCAGGGATCAACTCTCAAAACTTACAAACCCAGCGGTGATTTCAATTTTCCATCGAGCATTCTAGAATCCGTTAGCGCTAAGCGCCAACGGCAGATTAAGGTACGGTAACAATCGTAGAGATGCAGCCACCTCGATGGACCTGATCATGCGGCAAGAATTACTTTAGTAAAATTCAAATTCGTTATGGAGCAAATCAAAGAGAAGAAAACGACACACAGTGCATCACATTTGACTGGAGTCATCCTCGAGACCACGCAGAATCAAGGTTCACAGCGTTTCCCCCGGAATCCTGGGAGGTTAGGACGCACGCAGCGCCACCCGCCGCAGCACCGGCTGGTGCCGAGCCTGTTCCTCGGCCCCGTACAGTGCGCCCAGCGCGGGACACAGCTCCGTAGTCTGGCGCCGCCACGACAGCCAAATGGACAGACGGTCCCGGATCGTAGGCAGGTATCGCCGCAGCCACCGCCAGCAACAAAGCCACGAGTACGACGGAAGCCTTCATTCTGTCGCACGTAGCCGCTCATCGCCGAGAGACAAATTTCTGGCTATCCCTTTAGCGTCATTCCCTTACTCTGCCCTGCTACACTTCTCCTTATTCTTAGGTCTAGACAACACGTAGCACAGTATTCGTCTCGGTCCTACGAAATGCTGCGCTACACGCTCGTCTTTCATCTTAGGTCCCTACTAAATTTTAAACTGCATTGCGTAAATCCATCGTATGTCAAGCGGTGTATGCAAAACATATGGTACACAGTGAACTACATCTCTGCATAAATCCGCAACAAGTTTACAACAGAAAAATAGAAGCAGTACAGTGCATCAAGGCATTTGTGTGGTCGAAGGGGCGTGCCGTGCACGATCCGAAGTTGTCAAGTGCTGTCATTTCGTTGTCTCGCAGTTACCCGCACGCTCGCACCACGAGTTAACGGATCGAGGCCGAATGGGCGCTCGTTCGCAGCACCGTGCTGTGGCACATGCCGCCGGCGGGACTTTGGGCTAGTCATGAGAACGAAGTTTAGTGAGTTAAGAAAGCAGGAATAATTAGGAAGACCTCGTAGCAACTACTAGAAGCCGGGCACGCCGCAGAAGCGGTGGCCCATGCGCGTGAATTGCGTGGCGTTGCCGCGCCAGTAGGCGACGGTGGCGAAGCCGGAGCGGAAAGCGAAGATGCGGCGCGCGCCGGCGACGAGCAGGTTCTCGACCTGCAGGTCCTGCTGCGCGCGCATGTCGCTGCTGCGCGCGAAGTGCGCCACGTGCGCGTCCATGTGGCGCACCACCGCGTTGGGCATCTCGTCCTTCATCGCCGCGCTGAAGATGCCGCGGAACTTCGGTACGTCCGTCGCTACGTACACTTTCAGCGCCTCGTCGGGATTAGACGCTGCGCTCGCGCTGATATTCCGCGCAAAGCACTCCGCCACCTTGTCGTACTTCTCCTCCATCCCGATGAACCGCTTCATGTGTGACTCTCCCACGCCACCCAGCCGCGCGTGCACCGCGACGTACTCCGTGCGCCCGGGGGAGCATCTTGTCCCCGCCGGACACAGCCCGAAACGTGCCTCCAGTTCGGCCTTGCGCTCCCGTATGGCACGGTTGGGTTGTAGCAGTAATTTTGTTATCGCGCGACGCACTTCTAGCGTGAAGGGTGGGACCACGCCCTCGTACCCCAGCTTCTGCGCAACCTTCTGTGGATTTGTCGACACAGAAATGGCCAGTGACACAACTGGAGTAGGGCCTCTGAGTGCCTTCGAGACGTTATGCGGTAATGGCCGGTTTGGACTGAGGTAGACATTAGAGCCGACCCAAGAACCGATGCGATTATCAACACCGTGTTGGAACACGAACCTCTGTGCTTCGCCACCTATCACGTCGGCGAGGGGGCACGGCTGCGAGACATCCAGCAGCAACACGCGGCCGGTGAGAACCGCGTAGCCCCACAGGTTGTGCATGCCCTTCACGTTATCGCCGAGCCCCGCGGCCACGGGCAGAAACACGGCAGCGCGCTTCGCGTTGTTTCGCTGTCGCTCGTGCCACTGCAGGTAGCGATGGACCCAGAACTCCATGGGGTCGTCGCGAGCATCGTCCAGCGCCGCGCGCAGCGCGGTCACTGCGTCGACGCCGTCGCCAGTGCTCTGCTGCGGCAGCGTTCGGTACGTCGCGCCGCTAAAGAACACGCACAAGAACACCGTGCCCGCGAGCAGCAGCACCCCAGTGCTCACCAAGCGCCCCGCGTGCTGCTTGCGCCACCGCGCGCTCGGTCTCATCGTGCTGCTGGGGAGTGGGGCGGGCGCAGACCGCACGCGATGCACCCATCACGTGTGGACTCAGCCAGTGCGCTGTTGCCGCCGATTACAAAGTGCACTGTAATAATGTGCCACATTTGTTTTTCGTGCATGCTATGAAGTATTTCCCCACTTACCAACAACAGTAAGCGTGCAAGTTGACCTCCGCCGAGATTCGACTTGTTTCGTGTTTAAAATTTCGACGTTCCTGTGTACTGCTTCGTTTCTGTCTCGATAACACACACTCAGCTTTCGGCTGGAATTTTATTTTACGCTTACTTCAAACTGCGCCCAATATTTCACATGCGATGTAATGAAACCCGTGCTCGATTAGAAGAATCTGACGTAGAAAACCCTAAACGACTTGATTTGCGTTAAATTAGCCGCTACTTTCTATCGATAACTTGTAGATATTTGTTCACCTCTATTCACTAGAAAGTGGTAGAGGATCGATCCGCACACTTGCTTCGACGCACTTTCACGGAAACGAAGCCGATTTCTACAATTGGAACTGCGTGTTTCCAAAGATCCTACAATCCGTGTCAGTGCTGTGAAAGTTGAAAAACACCGATCCGTGCGAGTTATGATGTATGAGCAATTTCAGAGAATAATCATTTATCAAAAGAAGATATCGAAATATAAAGCCACTGCGGCGAAGGGGAACACGAATAGCTGTGGTTTACTCTCTCAAGCACCACTCCCCACCCGCCGGCCAGTTGTCCAGATCCACGGCACCCGACTGGTACAGCCAGATGCCATACTCGTCGACGAAGTTGGCGAAAACCGAGAAATACACCTTGGCGTGGAACTTCACCTGGGCGATCCGCAATGTAAATGATTTGCCATGCAATGGCAAGACTAGCACGCGACATCCCTCGCACTTGGTCGCCACCTTGTCGTAGATCGACCCGCAGAACTCCTCGCCGAAACTTGAGCGATCCTTCATGCTCTCCGCGATCCCGTCGATATCGCTCGCCACATCCACCCGATCAATCAGCACCGACGTGAATTTCGTTTTCGTAGTCGCTTCCTCCGGCGCAGCGACGTCCTCTGGCGTCGTCTCCTGCACACAGGCGCGAGCACCCTTCTTCGCGTCGATCAGCTTGCACTCCAATCCCAAACTGCACCTCGGTCCGTCCGGCGTACACGGCTCTCCGTCCGGGATAGCCTGTGTCCACGCGACCACGCGCCGATACACTGCTTCCGAACGCGAGTTGTACTGCCATCCTTGCAGACTTGTGCTCTGTTGCCCGTTGTCTGTATGTGGTATCGGTGAACATCGCCAACCGAGTACGGGGAAATGCTTGCAATACGCATCCAAACTACATTTGTTCCCATCGAAGTCGCAAGGCCGCCCAATCTTCGCTCCACTGGTCCACCGGTATTTGCGCCACTTAAGCACCAACCTCGAGCGTTCCATGATTTCCCGCGGCTTGATCGGGTTTTCCGTCGACTTCTCCATCAAGTCGCGCGTGAGCGATCTCTTGTTTTCGTACTGCACCTTGCTCTGTTCATAATTTCGCTTCTTCATCTGAGTGAGAATGTGATTCGGGCCATACACTATCAAATACTCGTAATACTCGCTCTGATACTTGAGCACTTCCAACGCCGCGTCGGTGCGCGCCTTCTTCGCTGCTAAAAACGTCAACTTTCGTCCCTGTTGCTCCTCCACGCCGTGCGTCCCCGTAACCGCTTCTTTCAGCTTCTTCAGTTTCTGCGCGATTTCGTACGCCTTCTTCTTTCCTCGCTCGAGCTGGCGCAGGACTTCTTGCCTTCGTTCTTTCTGCTGCTGCTCGGAGAGCAGTTCCATTTGCTCCTCCTTCGCTTCCTTTGCTGCCTCTTTCGCCTCTCGTTTCGCCTCTCGTTTCGCCTCCGCCGCCTCCTTCCCACTTTGTTTCTTTCCTTTCCTCTTCTTCCCACGTTGCTTTCTTCGAAGTTGCCTTCCTCGTTCATCCGCTTTTCTCGTATGCTTGAACTCCTCACCGTCCGAGTGGTCGGAATCATACAGGCCCCTCATTTCCGATCGATGGCGACGCGCACGATTTTCCGACTTCCAGTTCTGACGCCATCTCTGGTGGTTTCTGTAACTCCCAACATACCACCGCGCCGTCGCCGCGATCCTCTGTAGGTCAACGTTTTTCTTTCTTGACGAGACAATGATTTTCGAGGGGAACAATGACGTAGACGGCGTGTCTTCGGGCATCATCATGTACAACGCGGGCAGCGTCAAATTCGAACGGCGGTGAAAGTAGACTAGGGCACTGAAGGGAAGGAGCAGTAACGGCACGATGACGGAACGATGAACCATGGCGAGCCTGCACCACAGGCACCATCAAACGATAGTAACATTCGGCCGCAAACTACCACACGGGCATAGGGACGTGTGCATGCTGATTTCTTATCGGTAATTCGCGTTGCGCGGTGCACACCAACGAATGGCGGACTAGAGCTCGGATACGCGTGGATTTCATCATCGCCATTGTCGCTTCTACACCGTGGTGATGTCATCACGACATACTATTCTCCGGACTTATTCACACGCTCTTACCATGTTCGCTGCCGCAGAGTTGTAGTCAGACGGCCGTTGACGGCAGCGATGCGGAACGCTTTACTGACGATGAGGAAATGATGATACAAGTGAGATTATTGCGATGCTCATCGAGTGCTACGGCAGGGAGGTGAAGGTGTCTGGTACGAGCCCATCCAATTTGTTGTTAGTAGAGTTGTCCTTCACTAGCCCGCCTTCAGACTGCGTCTTGTAGTCGTCCAGCACCGACGCCGGCTTATGAAACGGCACGAACTCGGCGTTGACACCCAGTGCCGGCGCCGACTGGACGCCCATCGATA
>JAAUYH010051092.1_pt1 | contig 12917 bp, 5 predicted proteins | sample 7278061 | NCBI WGS metagenome assembly JAAUYH01 (sample SAMN14350203, study PRJNA611818) | marine sediment metagenome | isolation source: surface marine sediment (0.6m) | place: French Polynesia: Moorea | collected 2018-08
CTGTTGCCAATTCATTGCACACAACATTTAATGGTTTGTCTTCTTCAATTAAATTATTTTTGAAACAATCGATTTTCTTGTCCACATATTCAAGAATTGCAGGAATACAAATTTGATCTTTTCCGAATTAATTAATTCAAGTTTTTTTTTGCAATTTTTTCTTTCACATCTTGTAAGGTTGTGTCGATAGAGTGTGAGTAACCAATATTCCACTTAATTTGAACCTATAGTAATTCAATAACTTGCAAATGAGAATGGTAAGGTGGCGCGAGTGTAATTTCATGCCTTTCAGATTTTGCTAGTCTAACAATTTTTGGTTCCACATTAACGATAATACGATGTTCTAATTATTTGTTTAACTTCAATAGATGATACAGTATCATCAAATTCGATTCCTTCTTATGTTGAAGTTAACAAAATGGCACAATATTTCTTGGGGAACTAATCATACGCTGCATTTTCCATAATGAATTACGATCGCTGAATTAAATTCGGAAGTAAACGTGATGAAAACCAGTTCTACAAATTTTTCTAATTAAAAGCTTTGCAATAATTAGCCTTTTGCTGTTTTCTCAGGAAATATATACCAATGAAAAATTCGAAATTAATCCAGAATTATTCGCGCCATATTTATACTTCTTTGTCAATATATAACGAATTCGTTTTCGCTTATTCGGTTTGCATTTGATCATCTTGTTCATCAAAAGATCATGTATCGAACCATCATGTTTGCAATAGTGTTGAAGTATTTAAGACTCATCTAAGTAAAATACTTGTACTTTTTTGTTTCTGGTTTTGCCCTATTGTCCAAAAAATTTCTAAAGTAAGAATTTTTCCAAGCTAGCGCATATTGGTTCAAGCACCCTTTATCAGATTTTGTATCTAGCTTAAATCGTTTTTTACTAACCAGCGTTGCACAACACGAATTGAAGATTTCTTTGTACAATCTCTTTCATGCAATGAATTCTTATTTGAGTGTTCAATAAAATTTTTGATCCCATGGAATAATTATGTCAGTAGCAATGACTCTATCTATTTGTGAAAGTTTCAACATTACGAAATTTCTAACATTCACAAAACAGTTTGTCCGTCTGAGATTTTTGATGAAAGCGTATCTGTATTAACGATACAATGACTTGTACATGCAGAGTTTCTTTAAGCATTGAAATTGTTATTTTCAGCCAAAAATAATCTGTTTGGGTCTCCATTGTTCAACCATTTCTTTTACACGCCCCAAAGGTACAGCTGTACGGCATACTACATTAATTGACCCATTATTTCTTTCTTCCAACAAAGACTCCCTGTCGGTCGAAAAATAAGCAAATGCAATATCCACTTATTTGTTTTCACAAACCTGGTTATCTTCTTATTTTTCAAAGTAGCATTAATTTAGAGTCAAGGGTTTTTAACTCCAATTTAGTTTGCGTTTCTTTGACGATCATGGGATTGCCGACATGGCGACATTGGGGAGGGGGTCGGTTCCTTCATTTACTCTGAATATTTAGGAGTACTTTGCATGATTACTGCTGTAAGCCTTCAAACAAAATAATCACAAAAGATCTGTTTGAATCAAACAGGTTGATTCAATATCTCAAATTCAATTTGTTTGCTATTGAATTCTTACTCATTCTATCGACGACGTTCAGTGGTTTTTGTTGTGATCTTTGATTGTGTTACTTTTAGATACAAACGTTTAAGTCCCATGGAATTTAGTATTAATAGTTTGCCCTCCATCGAATGGAGTGTACTAAAAGCTCTAGCACGATCCGGAACTTCCGTAGTGTTTTAAAAATTCTATAATTAAACGAATTTTCTATAATTTTGACATTAATTCTGGAGAGATTATATTGATTTATAAACCAATTTCTTGTCAATGACGATGTTGATAACTTTAAGGCGTGATAAGGATCGTTTTATTTACCTGTTCTGAGCGTTAATCAATCAATTATAAGAAAAAGAGAATATCTATAGAAGCAGATAGAATTGCGTTCAGTGATTCTAGCCAGTAGAAAGTGCAACCAATGATACATATTATTTCGGGGTTTTAATAGTACTTTTTACTTGATTTTGACCTCCAGGCGGTAGGTAATACATTCTATACTTTCCGGGAATCCAGAGTAATTATTTCGACAGATTTGCTGATTCACATAAACGTTGCCGACTTTTACCTCTAGGTTTTTAGTATACGTAACCAACAAGTTCAATCACATTCAACTTCACACTTCTAGGTGTCTGCGTTCAATACGGCAGTGCTCAGGGCTCACTGAACTCTTGAAAGAATAGGTATTGCTGAATGTCCGTGCTAGTGTACACTTTTTCGTGACTAGATCGTTCTTGATGCGACTTTAATTTACGTAGCGGCAAACAACGCGACTGTGCTCCTACCGCTGTCCTGAGATCGTGCTCTCTGAGCGTTCGGACTTCAACCCCAGGAGTACGAGTAGGTCAGCACAACATTTTTGGCAGCAGTAAGACATGGCCAGTTCCAAGGATCAAGCGCAGGGATCCAAAATTTCCCGTTTTGCTACAGAAATTATATCGAAAAACGCTGCGTGCTGAAACCTTGTGCAAATTTCATCAGATCTTGGTCCACGATTTACTATAACATGAAATGAGCATGATTATTGCGAATTGAATAAATTATGTACAACCTGTCTCACTGGCATGAAATGGGAAATGAAAACGCAAAAGACTAGATTTTTTCAAGAATACTGTTGCGTGTCGATCCACGAGGTCTAAAAAACAAAAGGGAAGAATGAATGCAGAAAGATGGTTCTTCATACGAAAGGTACCATTGGGAAACCTCCTGGAGGTTTGATAAGTTTACCAATGTACTAAATAACCAAACTCGAATGTTGGCACTTGATAGAAACTCCCTTATGCTTAGTAGCTAAGTGAATTTCAAATACGTGGCCAAACTCAAACTTTTGCACTTCGAAGAACTCCCGGAAGTTCGTTAATTCTCGTTGGATAGAAAGTAGCGCGAATCGTTATATTCAACATTGCAAAAAACGGCTGGACGTTCTGGAGGTTTTTCTACATGCGTTGCACGTGTCGCACTGAGTAGCAACGCTTCGGTGGATTCCACCTTCTTCAAGACGAATGAAAATATACTGCCTTGACGAATAACGCGGTTTGATATGTGTCTTGTCCAAACTAACTGTTAGTCGGAGGGTTTTCATCGAAAATATAATGGCACAGGAAGTGGTGCACCTAAATTGTATCTAGTTACCAGTGCACTAAAAATATTGGTACACTATCGATATAATAAAAATAGAGGACACTGCAGCGAGTCCTGTATACATGAATACACAAAAAATACATAGGTGCTTGATATCAAAAAGAGGTCTCTTCTTGTAGAGTCAGGAACTTATATGTATCGAAATATCGTAATAGTTGTATATTAAAAAAGAAAATTTTCACTTTTTTCACGAAAAACATCATTCGAACACATGTGTTACAATAAAGAAGAATACTTGATCAACTTTGTTTTGAATTTTTTGAGTATTGGAAGCATCAAAACATGAATAACATCTTCTGATTTTGGCACAAGAAGCATATTTATTTTAAGACAGAAAACCACCCAAGTGCAATCGTTTCTAAAGTTAATGTCCAATAATTTCTTTCTTTAGCAAGTCATAGAACTAAAATTTGACGGAAAACGAAAGTTTAAATAAGAATATTAATTCAGACATACTTAGCAAATTAACATTTATGTTATAATGATTTTTTGCAAAGGGATCGATCTTTACGCTTTTCCGATATTCTGGCTAGACATGTGAGCTTAAATATTTCATAAAAGTCCGTTTTCAGTATTATCTCAATATTTCTTTGAATTGCGTACTACGTCCAAACTCAGGCGCACCGATTTTTTAGATTTTGGTGTGCAATTTGGCCGAATACAGAGCATCAAATTCATAAAAAACCCTTGGAATTTATATCAGATTGCGCAAAATGATCAAAATTGATCTTCAATATGCAACACTGAATCCATTTTGTGGTATCTTCGTATCTGGGTTAAGTACAAACCGTCCAAGAATGAACGAAAATATTTTACTTACGATTTCTAGGGTTGTAGAGTACTTGAATTTGTGGAACGAATTTCTGAAAGTAGATTTGAAAAAATAATTAAACCTATTTAGATATTTTCCATCGAAAATAATCATTTATTTAGACCAGCTCAAATGCTGTTTGTAGCGTATGATTGTATCGACGCGTGATAGAGTGGATGTTATTTTCGTATTGCGTGTGGTGTAAATACGGGTCGAGATGATGCTTAAAGCTCTCACTACTTTTAAAAGTCAACATTCGAACGTTTAGATCTTTTCTACTTAATTAGAAAATGAGAATGACGGATAGATTATACATAAAGTCGATCTTTTATAGCCATCAAGGGCGAGACGAAAAGATCCTTCAATTTGTGGGGCACGTTCACAGAGACAGTTTTGAACTGCTTGGACCTCTGAAATCATCAAGAACTGGACTTTTTTGCTTGAAATTAGATACAAAAGGGCTGTCTATTTCAATTAGGAAGTAACACTGTCATTCCAGACTTGTAAAAACAATAGTGTAGGATTATGGTTGACCGATAAGTACTTTCTACGGGACGGAAGGTAGAACTTTATAAAACAAAATTCTTTAAAGAAGAAGATAAATTTACTGTAGATCACGTCGAATATCGCCATATCATCAAATTTAGGGCTCCTGCTTCGAAGTAAACGTAGAACTCGGCGTAAAAGATACAAACCACATGATCAGAAACCAACATCGACGTTAAATGTATCCATTACAGCTTGGCTTTATCTAAGTAACGGTAAATTTGGGTACCATCGCGGTTGCCTGATTGCGATCTGAAATCAAGAGATTTATTTTCATATTTCTTAGTAATTTTAGAACAGCGAGTAGCTTCTCACTGCTTTCGTGTGACTGAAAGAAACAGAAAATGTCAGCTGATAGTGAATATTTTCAAGCATCGCGAGAAACTGCAGTACATTAGTCTAACGGGGTATTTCCTGTTGGAATACTCGAGGTGCACCTATTGTAGACTTTAAGGATATACTAGAGCCTATATGCTTCTGCAACCCCAGCAAAAGTCTGGTTCTTCGTAAATCTCTGTAACATTTTTAAACGAATCGGTGCTGAATTGCTATGGTATTCCTCGACCCACAAACTTGGTGCAATAGATTAGAATCCGAATTTTCTTTTCATGGTGTTAACTGAAGGCATTCAGTTCCATGAAATATGTAGAACCGAGAATGAAGAGGAAATCAACAAGGTAATAAAACGACAGAAGGGTACATGATAAGATGCTAGTCAAATCACGTATTCTTGGAACAGAAATCGATGATCAATTTAGAGACTGAAAATTTTATGGCTAGAATATTTCACTCTAGAGATAGGGCGGGTTTCTGCAATAAGATTTCCAGGTAGACAGTTGATCTATGAGCCACTTGCCGCTATTTAGCTATATCTACCGCCTACATGTTTCGCAAGGACCTGTGCGTTGAATTCGCTGCGTGCAAGTGCTTCTTTAGTAACCTTGGAATTTTTCTATAGACAAGAAATTGTATTTCGACGAACAATGCGCCTTTTCGAGCATGTGCATAAAGCGAAGAGAGAAAATGCAAATGAAATTTGCAAATTTCAAGACAACTCTAACTTTTACGAGATATTTCTGAATCAGAATTTTATTGATGGTATCGGTGAAATTCATTAACTGACCTGTGAACTAGTGAAGAACAAGAATGGTATCCGAACGGCTTGGACGCAAGTACTAAGTATTCAATAATTTTCACGTATCAACCGCAGCAGATGGCGCAAAGAATACAACCATACCTACTTTCGAAGCAATTATCAAGTTACCACTTGCTAAGGTTGACAATAAAACGAACAAGGTTACACGAATAACTGTGTGTAAGAAGTAATAACCGAGAGAACCATGACAACTTCATTTGCAGGACTACGCCTCATCAGAAAAGCCACAAGATCTAATGCACTATCCACACCATCGAACTTCAGCGAATCGGAGGACTGTTCGAGACACCTGGAACTCCCATATCCAACTTCTTTTTATAAATATGCAAAATTTACATTGTTTGCAATACAGAATAACTCGAAAATAGATTGGTTGTTCCTGAATAATCAAGCATAATAATTTATAATAATCCCCATTACTCGGTCGTATATAGGTACAATTATGGCTGAACTTAGCATAATATTTCTATCGCCACAGCTTTGAAGTTCAAATTTAATCTGAATTCGTTGCGAAATTTACAGTCCTGAACTTGAATCTCGCTACCACTCGCAGATGCATAGCGCACAAAAACAAGTGCAGATTAGCTCGAGCAATTGTTCTTTATCCGACTTTACTCCCATTGTCATTTCAGTTGATTTGCATAAGCCTAATATACTTAGAAACGCAGGGCCCAAACAATTAGACTTGGATTGTACTGGGTATCTATTCAAATCATGATTATCGAATGACTAAGTCATTTGAAATTTCATTGATGTCCGACTTCGATGGGTTCTTCTTTAGAGTTCAATCCCGACATTTCACGGAAAATTGTATTGATTTCTTTCTTTCTGGTGCACAATCTAGCACATCGAAGAGTTAAGATCTACAAAACACCAAAGGCTTTTAGAGCAGCTCCTGAAAATCTGTCAAGATCCGATTCACCAAATGAAAATTAGAAGCGAGGAATGCCTTTTCAAATCATAAAAAATGAGGCGTCTCCAGATCAATCTTCCTAGCCTCCAAAAAAACAATAAAATAAAAATCATCAAATTTCAAGTTAATTCTGAGTATTTTTTATTATCTATGAAAATTCATGAAAACAAATTGATGCACAAAATCAAGAGAATGGGATGATTTCAGTTCGATGCACGCAGCCGAGATGTTACTAATCGGTCACAGATGAGATTCATGATGGAATTCATATTACATTTGCGAAACGTCGTTAGAGAAATTGGAAACATACGTGGCCTGTTGTCAGCCAATCCACATTCTGAATCTCATTTCTCATCTAAGTAAGACACTTGTCTAGGGGTGCCATCTTCTCACAGCTTCGTTTCGTGACATTCATATGCCATTTCCGCTACGACACGTTGCAAGGGTGCATTATAGGTATGAACCCTAGCTGCAAACTCACTGTTTTCGACTCATGAGCAGCTCACGTCACAAAAAGACTGCTTTTGTGCTGTTTGTGTCGACGAAAGCTTTACTGTCTTATTGTAAAATTTCATAAGAAGGAATAGGACGCATTTTCTCTTCCGATACTCTTGCTCAGACAGTAGGCTGCGCAAGATCAAAGTTATTTATCCGTCACTTCACCTCATGCCTTCGCACAAAATATTTGGCTAATGCACAATTGAAGCGAAATGAAGAACAAAAAATAGGAAATAAAGAGTCTTGAAGAGTGTATTTACTCGTTATATTAAGTAGACCCACAAGAATTCCGACCTCAAATCGCGATGATATTGACATATTGAAACTCTATTTTCCCCCTTTTCCCGCTTTCATCCAATTTCTCTTAATTACCTTATTTTCCCATATTACCTTTTTACTTAGCATCAATTCATGTTTTCCTATCAATTTCTTTTCCTTTCACTTCTTCTGTTAATAATAGAGACGAACGTTTCCTACATATGTAATTGAACTGTAGTTTCCATGGTTCATTATCAATCTACAACAGTCTGCGATTTCCCATGGACACGATTTCCACGTGTACTCTCTGTACTCTTACAGTTGTGTAAGCTATATTTATACCGCAAGTTACTAGAAGAGGCTCTGGGAGGACGGCCCGGCCCTGCTATTCGGAGAGGCACAGGTGTTCGACAAGCAAGATCGTTCTGTCAGCAGAGCTGACTCTGTCGAGTATCCGTAACCAGTGTAATTTTGCTATCATACTGTTCTAGCAATATATGAACTACCTCTTTCTCCAATTTCTCGATCATTCGTACACTATTCTGAGCCACCTCTCCCAGGGTTTCCTCACATACCAAGTCAACTTCATCGGTCTAGATGATGAATACGCCCACATTATAATGAAAGAACGCACTATAAAAGGTAGTGAGAAGTACTTCACGAGAGAAATGGAGTCATAAGAACTTACTAGAAGATGCACGCACTCATACACTTGCTCACCTCCTTCCGCTCACTCCCTTACATTCCTGCTTACTCTCTCACTTCCCCACCATCCTCCCGCTTACTTTCTCACTTTACTGCCATCCTCCGGCTTATCCTCTAACTTTCATACAATTCTACAGCTTACTCTTTAACTTGCACGCCTCCTCTCACGTTAGCGTTCACTCATTCCCGTTCTTCATGTTCTTCTCGTTCCTTATGTTGTCCTTGTTCGTCTTGTTCGTCTTGTACTTCTTTTTTGTTCTCTTGTTCGTCTTGTTCTTCTTTTTTGTTCGTCTTGTACTTCTTTTTTGTTCTGCTTGTTCTTCTTTTTTGTTCTCTGGTTCGTCTTGATCTTCTTGTTTTCCCTTTTCATCTTCTTGTTCTCTTCATTTTTCTCATTTGTCTTGTTCTTCACCTTGGTTCTGGTCTTCTTGTACGGCTTGTTCATATCTTTTGTTGTTTCTTTCATGGTTTATTGGTAATATAATGAGAACAATTCTGATGTCGTAACATAAGCCATAATGGAAATATTATGATTTCGGAAAACTTCGAAAATGATTTTGGGTTTGCAAAAATGGCTTTACGAGAAAAGGAAGTGTTACCTTCGATTTCTGTGTGTTTTTTCGGATTCTGTCTACAAATATGAATCTTTCAGATGTCATTTGAATCGTTAGTATTCTCTTGTCTTTGGTTTTAACGTCAAATTGCAGTCAGTCAAATCTAGTACTAACCCAATAAGTTTATAAGTTTTCTCAGTAATTTTATTCTTTTGAAAAAAATAGTTGCTGGCTCAAACAACGGTCTTCTTTTGTGAAAATTTTCAGCAGGAAGTTTATCTGGACTATAAAATTGATTTGTTATTATCAAGTTTGTCGTAACGATAGCTTGGAATGCAATACTTTTAAAGTACTTGCGAAAATCATGATATCCGTGGATCACATTGGTAAAAAATTCAGTTTTCGGCACTAGACGATACGAGTTGTATATCCTGAATCATGCGGTTGGATACGTCGTTAGTTACTTTTGCACACTGCAAAATGCAATAGTAGTAGCTCCTACATAGAATGAGGCAGAGCACATCATGGTGTCCTCGGCTTGATCCATTGACTCCTTTTAGAGCAAGGCAAATTAACCCGTTCACCTTTTCTTTCTTGTATTGTAGGCACATTTGCTACTCGTGGTTTTTTGAAGTTATATGTACCGGTAGTGCGCTGAGCAGAGCAGTAACTGAGGTACCATTATCATAGCAGAGAATCGTCTGTCGGATTTGCAGAGCGATCTAAGAAATTCATTGATTGTAGAGAACAGAACGAATGCTTTTATCATACCAAGTGTTTTCAAAATCAGGCCGATGCGTATTATTGATATGGGTGCATCGTTAGAGAGCACTGCTCGAACTACAACGTGCGCGTGGAAAGAAGACGAATTGTGACGATTCGGTATTGAGGAGGAAAAGGCGAAATGGTTTCACCGAATTGACTAACATCTTATCATGGTACAGCACTGGAAATGCGATTGCACCCCAAGTTTTATTAACCCCAACGAACTGCTGCAAAAATGATGCGTGTCATCAAAAGCACGCTTTCTCTAAAGCAGACTTAGAAAAATGTTTACTTGCCCTTGGATTCCCGAGTATTGACAAGCACCATGGTGAAGATGTTACCAAGAATCAACCCACAACGACCGGCTCGGGTGGATTCGCCAACATTTCCCTAACGCCTGTAGCATAGAACTCCTCTGTTTCATCGACCTTCAGAATTTCGAACTCTTCCGGGGCAACCTCAGTTCCGGCCTGCTCCAGGTCAGCACCGACTTCGAATGTTTTGTACGCGGTGTCATTCGTGCGCAATGCGGCGACAACGCATCGGGCGACATCCGCGCGGTTCACACGTCCCGAGAGTGTATCACCCTGACCTATCAGCAACTTACGACCATCCTCGACCGTATCATTGAGACCAATGGGTCTAACTATGCAGTAATTGACACCACTCGCCCTCAGTCCGTTCTCACCTGCAAGCTTGTGACCGAGTAACTGCCCGGGGTTGAGTTGCACGATGGGGATTTGGGTGACTTCCTCACCTTTCCGTTGTTTCTCTTCTGCGTCCCAAAACGGGCGCGTGACGGCCGCCGACGACACGAGGACGAACCGTGGGGGCGAGTTCTCGTAGGCCGACACGTTCGACACGTCGAGCGCGAACGGGCCCTCGCGTTCGTGCACATTGGCCACCTTCACGTCGCTGGCGACCAACGACAGCACGATGCCGAACGCGGAGACACGAGTCAGGTCGATGGAGCGCGCGTACATCTGGCCGTTGGATGGTCCTTCGGCGTACTGTGGCGTACCACGCTTCATCGGAATGAAGGACGAGAACGGCAGGCGGATCGTCTGCCAAGTATTCGACGAGACGGTGAACAAGGATTGAAATGCAAAATCCGGCACGTCGTCGTCCTTCAGGTTGATTTTGTACGTCCGTTCGCGTCCGTCCCCGCGAACGCGCAACTGGATCCCGTCGAATTTCGACAAGTCCACCGTCGAGTTCCCGCCGCTCAACGGCGACCCGCTGGTCAGCGCCCGCGTCTGCGCGAACCCGCCGCCGCCTGCGGTGGTCACGTTGCCCTTAAACGTGGCATACCATTCGTCCGACGATACCATCGTCGAGTCCGAGCGCCCGCCCATGATGACATCGTCCAGCGGCTCGAACGATGCCACCGCCTCCGGGAATTTGAACAGCGACGGCATGTCGCTCGCGTACACCGAGGCGAACGCGGTCCCGAGTCGCTCCACGCCGAGATTGTCCACGTCCAGCGCACCGTCGGGCCCACCACTCGCCGCGTACACCACGGTGCCCACGCCCGCCTCCTTCGCGGCTGTCACCAGCTCGGCGACACTCTCCGGTTTCGCGAGGTCCGACTGAATGACCGTGACTTTCTCCTCGTCCCACTCCGGCATCTCCTCCGCGCGTGACGACACGTGCGCGAGGATTTTCGTCGCGGCACCGCTCGCGAGTAGTTGTCGAACAATCTGGTATCCCGTTTTCCCAGTCGCACCGGTGACCAGCACTACCGAACGATCACCGGCGAGTGGGCCGCCGGTCGGCGCAGCCACAGGAGCGGCCGCGGGCTCCGTAGACGCGGTGGCATTGAACTGCTTGAAAAACGCATCCGATAAGCTTCGCAGGCGTTCGATGAGCATGGTGGGGGCAGACGCGCGGGCGTGTTTTGGTCGCTCGCAAATCGGCGTTCGCAGCGGGCGCGTGGACAGCAGGGGACGCGATGTCAAGGGAGTGCACGGCGCAAAGGCCGCTTCAGCAGAAAGCGAGTTCATGTGTAGCAGCTTGTGGTGTATTGTTCGTGGTGACCAGAGAACGGATCTCGAAGTCAAGCATGAGTACAAACTTCGCATCACATAGTTGTTCGAGTCGCCCCAAAAAATTGATCCTGCGGCAAGTCGAGATCCGAGCCCAAGTGCCCAATTTCGATTGGCCAGTATTGCACCTCGTGGTTTCATTTGCGACATGTCGTTCCGTCGCCGCACGTCTCCGCAACGACCGGCGCTCCCTGCTGGGGTTATCGAAGCGCCCTGTGGCGCTCGTGTCGTTTCGAGCGGGGTCAAGGGGTTCGACGCATTCCTCGGCGGCGGGCTCGCGCTCGGGCGGCTCGCCGTGCTCATCGAAGATGGCGTGACGAACCTGCACGCTCACGTGCTCTCCTCCCTCGCTGCTACCGCGCGTTCTCATTCGCACGCGCTTGCGGTCGCTCTTCCCACCGCGCCAGCGCAAGAGTTCATCGCGTCTCTAGATAAGGTGTCATGGAGCCCGGGTATACCGGAGCAGACGAATGCGAATCCGCAACTTTCAATCGCGTGGCGATATGCACCTGTAAAGAGCACATTACCGACTGCGTCCTACAAATCCGCATCGGCATCCGCCGCAAATGCTGCATCGCGTGTTCCACAACGCGTGTCTGCGTTGGGATTTCCTAATGTTTCCTTAACTTCGTTCCTGAACGCTGTGAGCGCACACTGCGAACGGGCGAGCAAAGAAAACGTGGTGTCGGTCGTGGTGGTGGGGTCTCTCGGGCCTCTATGGAACTTCGACGGCGAGTATAGCGATTTGCATAGTGTCCTGCTCGCACTTCGTGCGCTTGCGCGACGTATTCGAAACACGGTTATTCTCCTTACGTTGCCTTCATCCGCCGTAGGTGCGGATGTCGCGCTCAGCGTAGATACCGTCGTACAGCTCAATGCGTTGCCACCGGAAGAGAGGAAAAGCCGCGCGCCGGACGGCGCAGCGGTACTAGAGAAGGCGCCCCACGTTGCACCTGGTGTTTGGTTGGGGAAGCGTGGTGAAGTCTACACCTACCGCGCTAGCCGTCGTGGAATCGCGTTCGAACCCGCTACCCTAGAGCCAGAAGAAGATGACGGTGCTGCTGCTACTCAGACTGGGTGCGGCAGCAGTACTGGCGGGGGTGGTGGTGGCGATACAGTTGGTGGAATCGACTTCTGATGTGCACAGTACTCGACAGAAGTGCGAGTTAGTATTAGGCACACTCCATAGTTCTTTGCGAATCATTTGGTTTCATCGTCGCGCTCAAGTTTGACCACATTATCCTTACTAAAGGTCAGAGCAAGCCTCACCTAAATTCCATAGCCAGTTAGAATTCACGGGAACGTCGAGTATCTTCGTACACTTCCAACTACTCGAGAATCCAAGCTCGGTACCTACGATTGTTGCTCGTTTCAGGAGAATTTTCTGCTAATTCATTTAATCAATTGTGTTTGTCGAGTTCAGGA
>JAAUYH010016705.1_pt1 | contig 12913 bp, 12 predicted proteins | sample 7278061 | NCBI WGS metagenome assembly JAAUYH01 (sample SAMN14350203, study PRJNA611818) | marine sediment metagenome | isolation source: surface marine sediment (0.6m) | place: French Polynesia: Moorea | collected 2018-08
CTGTATTCTTCTTGTTGTGTATCTTCATATCGGGTCTGGTACTTACCGAAGATACTCATGCGGCGGTTCCTCCTGGGTTGTAAGTGTTACAGCTTCATTGGTTCAGTTTGTCCCTGCTCCCCGTCTCATGAGTCATTTCATTCGGACCGGCCCGTCGCATCCGTACGTTGGCTAATCGTGCGCTTCAAAGACTACTCGCCATCGAAGATCGGAAGTGTGACACAGATACCATTTGTTTACATAAGTCGCAATTATTTCACGTAGTAGACCGAAAAGCTTCGTGAAAAATTCCAACAAATCGTAACGCCACCTTCTTTATACGCGCAGCAAGCTGAAGCCGCGCTGACCAAGAAAACTGGGACATTCGTCTTTTTGGGAAAAATACGAATGTCCCCAATATTGACGCCTCGGGCGACGAGTGCCAACGAAACCGCCGGCGCTTAAGGTAGGAGCGGCGTCTCGCCGCGATCTGCAGGAGCAGTCGAATTACTCCGGCGGCTGATGCGCCATTTGTGCGGTTTCCCTCTCGACGGCCTTGGTATCGGCTTTCAGGTTACGCACAAACTCATCGGCGAACGCATCGGTCGTGATGTCTTCCACACCATCAGCCATCTGGTCGAAGATGCGAATCGCAACATTGCGCGGGGTCTCTTTCGCCACTTCCATACCGGCCGCCATGTCGGTATCGATCGGCCCGGGATAGACGCCGAACACGGCGACGTCCTGGGACGCGAGTTCGGCGCGCAAACCCTGGGTCAGCGAATGCGCTGCAGCCTTCGAAGCAGAGTAGGTTGCGGCGATCGGGAGGTTGGATAATCCGCCGATGGAAACCACGTTTGCGACCGCCCCGTTGCCGTTGCCAACGATCGCCTGGGCCAAGGCTCGCGTAACGTTCAGGGGCCCGAAGTAGTTGGTTGCCATCTCCCGATGTGCCGCCTGCTGGTCGTGGTGATAGATGAATCCCGAATAACCGGCTACGCCGGCATTGTTGATCAGTATCTGAACGTCCTGTGCGCGGGATGCGGCGCTGTCAATCTGCTCACTGTCCGTCACGTCCAGCTGAATCGCCACGACACGTTCCGGATTCTGTTCGACGAGATCCTGTACGCCGGAAACATCGCGAGCAGCTGCGTAGACTTTTTTTGACCCCCGGGCCAGTGCCTCTTCAGCGATAGCCCGTCCTATACCACGGTTGGCCCCTGTTACGAATACAACTGCGTCTTTCGCACTGATTCCTGACACTGAATTCTCCTCCTGCTTGTTGTCGAGATATGACCGTATTTGCCAACCGCAATTCGGCGACTGGCCCGGGCGGCCACAGCAGCGCTGACTTCTACTAGATTGCCGAGGCGCCCCCGTCGACGGCGATTGCCTGCCCGCTCATGAACGTATTGCCCGGCGACACCAGCAGCAACATCACGTTGACGATTTCATCGGGCTCGGCGATACGCCGCATCGGCGAGCCCCGGCCCAGGAAGGCGTCGGCATCCTCGATGCCACTTGCCTCGGCCATGTCGGTCACCAGCGCTGTCGACGCGTAGAAAGGGCAAATCGCGTTGACGCGAATGTTGTACCTGGCGTACTCGAACGCGGCGGTTTTCGTAAGCCCGATCACCGCATGCTTCGCGGCTGCATAGGATGCGGCCTTTGGCGCGGCGCCGATGCCGGCCATCGATGACACGTTCAGAATGGTGCCGTCGCCCTGATGTTTCATCTGCCGGAGCTGGTACTTCATGCCGAACTGCACGCTCTTGGCGTTGACGGCGAAGTGCCGGTCCATGTCGGCTTCCTCGAGCTCGTCGAGGTAGGCGAGCTGGCCCGCGATGCCGGCGTTGTTGACGGCAATGTCGAGACCACCGAACTGTTCGATGGCCGCTTCGACCATGCGCCTGCAATCGGATTCCCGGCTGACATCGCACTCGAGCGCCAGGGCCTTTCCGTCCGCGTCGTTGATTTCGGCGGCAACACGTTGCAGCGCATCGACCTTGATGTCGCCGATGACGAGGTTCGCGCCCCGCGATCCGAGTTCGCGGGCGAGTATTTCGCCGAAACCCTGAGCGGCGCCGGTGATTAGCGCCGTTTTGCCACGAAAGTCGAGGAGCGGATCCATGAGCGGAGAGTGTACGCGAGGCACGAACGTATTGCTCAGCTTGCTAGAATGGGTAAATCGGGGGCGAGACAGAAGAAAAACATGGATCGGGACAAGCACACCTGGAGCTCGGGCCTGACGTTCGTTCTTGCGGCCGTTGGCGCTGCGGTCGGCCTCGGCAATATCTGGAAGTTCCCCTACGTCGCCGGCGTCAGCGGCGGCGGCGCTTTCGTGATCATTTACCTGCTCTGCGTGGTATTCGTAGCGCTGCCCGTGCTCATGTCCGAACTGGTGCTCGGCAGGCTCGGCGCACAAAGCCCGCCACTGGCGATGGCAGCAGTCGCAGAACGTGCCGGTTCGTCGCGGCGCTGGTCGCTGGTCGGCTACATGGGCGTTGCCGTGGGGTACCTGATCGCGACCTACTACAGCGTCATCGCGGGCTGGACGCTCGCCTACATCCTCAAGGCCGCAAACGGATTTGGCGGAGCCGAGCCCGCGGATGTCGCGAACCAGTTCGAGGCCTTGCAGGCCGATCCGGGCCTGATGACGCTATACCATACGATCTTCATCGTGGTCGCACTGATGATCGTGGGTGCGGGCCTCAAGAACGGCATCGAGCGTGCCGTGAAGATCCTGATGCCGGCACTGTTCGTCATGCTGATCGTAATGATCGGCTACGCGACCGTCGCCGGTGACATGCCGGCGACGATCGAGTTCCTGTTTAGCGCGGACTTCGACAAGATCACCGGCGAGGTCGTGCTGCTGGCTATCGGCCAATCGTTCTTCTCGATCAGTGTGGCAATGGGCCTGATCATGGTCTACGGCAGCTACGTTCCCAAAGACGTCTCACTAACGAAATCTGCCGTGATCATCGTCACCGCCGACACGGCCGTAGCGTTGCTGGCCGGTCTGATGATTTTCCCGATCGTTTTCGCCAACGGCTTCGACCCTGCGTCAGGGCCGGGCCTCATCTTCCGCACGCTGCCGACTGCATTTGCGGCAATGCCCGGCGGTTCGCTATTCGGCGCGCTGTTCTTCCTGCTGCTGGCGTTCGCGGCGATTACATCGATTATCGCGATCATCGAACCCATCGTTGCGTATGCGCACGACCGATGGGGCATGGCGCGCCGCAACGGCGTGATCGTGTTCGGTTTCCTCGCCTGGCTGATCGGCATCGGCACCGTGCTGTCCTTCAACCTGTGGCAAGACTGGGCGCCACTCGGGATGCTGCCGCCACTCGAAGGCAAGACCGTGTTCGACCTGATCGACTACGTCACCGCTTATCTGCTGATGCCGATCGGCGGCATCCTGATGACGTTGTTCGTCGGCTGGAAGCTTGCACCGAAGTTGCTGTCCGAGGAGCTGTCACTGGAGCATCCGGTGTTGTTCAGGGTCTGGCTGTTCCTGGTTCGCTTCCTCGCCCCGCTCGCTATTCTCGGCGTCCTGATCATCAACCTCGGTCCCGGCGAGGCGGGATAGGAATGAAAACCAGGTCTACTGGTCAATGTGCGTATTGACTACTCGAAAAAGACGCGATTCACTACACTGACGGGGGTAAGGACTGACCCGGCATGTTCAACGAACATCCTGACCGTGCTTCGCTGCAGGCCGAAGCGCATGCGCGTCCGCCGATGGATATCACGGCCGCCGACTCCGAAGTCTGGTACTGGGTGCTGAAGCCGTCGGCTACCGATTCGTCGCTGCCCGATGCGGTCGATCCCGACGCGCAACACCAGGTCTTCGAGTTTGGCCAGGTCAGGATTCGTTTCGAGCTGCATACGGAGTTTTTCACGATTACGTATTTCGGTGCGGGCGCGCCCGTCGGGGCCGCATCGGAGTTCATCCAGTCGTTTCGCGGCGAGCTGTTGACGAGTCTGCGCCTGGTCTTTCGGACAGAGCGCGACGAGGCGCTCGAGGCCACATTGTTCGGGGACAGGCGGATCTTCGGCGGCGAAGTCTGCGAGGGACGTATCGACCTCAAGACCGATTTCCAGGTTTCGGGTTCCGGCGCAATTCCTTTTGTCGTCACGGGGCTTTTCGAGGATCACTACCTCGCCGGCCGTATTGCCAAACGCATCATCGACGTCGAGACTTATCGCATGGCCTCGCTCCTGGGCCTCACACTGGTTCGCGAACTGTCCGGCGAACTGGCAGACCTCGAACAGCGCGCCGACGCGATAAGCCAGGCAGCACTTCGCTTAAAGGATGCAGAGCTCAATGACCTGATTACCCGGTTGTCGAACATAATGAGCGAAGTAACCAGTCTTCATAGTCGCGTGAGATACCGGTTTGGTGCGAGCAACGCCTACAACTCCATTGTGGAAAGCCGACTGGAGCTGCTGAACGAGACGGTCGTTAACGATCGACAGACGCTCAAAGGCTTCATCGAGCATCGCCTGTCGCCCGGTATCAAGACCATCAACTCGTTCGAGAAACGGCTGCATGAACTGAACAGCCAGTTGACCTCGCTCATGGATCTGATCCGGACATGGGTCGATCGCAATACGCAGCTGCAGAACCAGCAGTTGCTGCAATCCATGGAGCGACGGGCGCGTCAGCAGGTGCACATCAGCCAGGCCGTCGAGGGGCTGTCCGTCGCGGCAATCACCTATTACGGCGTCGGCTTGTTCTCCACCGTGGTCAAATCGTTTCCCGATCTTCCGTTGCCGAAGGACACGATAACGGCGCTGAGCATTCCCGTGATTGCCTTCATCGTCTGGCGCCTGGCGCGTCGGGCCCGAATGCAAGTGCAGAAGATCTAGCAGGGAATAACCTGAACCGCAGGACCGCAAGCAGCACCACGGTCTCCGCAATCACGGCTGGCAATGACGCTTCGAAGCCGTAGCTACCGCCCGTGAGCCACTCGGAACCGTCCAGCGTTGCGATGAGAAAGGACGCATCGGCATCGAGGCCCGACAACTCGAGCCCGAACAGCTGGTAAGCCGTGGCGTTCCATCCGAAGTGGTAGCCGATCAGCAGCCACAAGGATCCGGAGCGCACCATGAGCCAGCCCATCAAGATACCCCCGATCGCGGTGTAGACGAGGCCTTCCCAGTTTGCGCCAGGGTTGCCGCTGTGCAGCAGGCCGAACAAGACGCCGGTGATGACGACCGCGGCCGCAGGATTCAAGCCGATCGACAACTGCCTGAGCAGGTATCCGCGGAGCACGAGTTCTTCCCACGCGGCAAACAGGAATCCGGCGATCAGCATCGGCAACAGCACCGTCGGCAGCATGCCGAGCGACAATGTGCCCACGCTGACCTTGCCGTAGCCGCCGATCACCGCGGCGATCACGATCAGGAGTATGGGCACCGCGCCCAGCGCAGTTCCGATGAGTGTGGGAAGAACGGCCTGTAGCGAGAAGGGCAGACCGATCGCATCCGGTCCCCGGCGTTCGAACAACCGCAACAGGAAAACAAGGACCGCAGTTACGCCGCCCGTAATGAGAATCGCGAGCAGCATGAAGTGCCACGGCGTACTGTCGCGTTGGCCCGGCAGGCCGACGGCGCGCCAACCGAAATTGACGACAAACACCACGGCGATGACGAGCACGAACATAGCGACGATGCGCCATAAGGTCCGCCATTCGCCGTCGCGCGTCAGGAAGATCGCGCGTGCATTCATAAGCCTGACTCCCGGGAAATTTGTCGTTCAGGGTCGCTTCAGGCCGCGTTGCTCCCGGAGCCGCTCGAGCACGTCGAGCCCTTGCATCGACAGCCAGTGTAACAAGTCCGCGAACACCCAATTCTCAATGAGCTTGTCGCCCTCCCGCCGATAGATGTCGACGACGCGCATGTCGGCACGGACTTCGTTGCCCGGCAGCCCGAGGAAACCGCCAATGGGCGTGTTGGTGAGATTCGACCAACCGAAAAAGCCGGCATAGTTGCCTTCGGCAAATCTCGTGACATGCCCGTTGAACACCTTATTCTTGAGGTGCGTACGGAACGGGTACTGATGTTGTTCCTGGTAGCGCGGAATGGTGTAGGTGGCACCTATGCCGGCGGGCCCGTACCAGATCATGTCGTCGTGCCACGTCTTCTGCAGTAACTCGGGCGGACAGCGGTCGTTGCCCGATTCGTTGAGCGCCCTGAGATCGGCAATCATCTCGGTGAGCACTTTCATTGTCTTCTCGCCTTCCTCGGGCGGTTGAGGGTCGAGTAACAGGCCGTCGTGCGTGCGCGGGCCGGGCTGAATGATGGCCGCACCGGTTTGCGGCGGCAGTGGGTAGCAGCCCGCCTGCTGCATGATGCTCAGAACGTCGCAAAAGAATGCCGATTCGGCAATCATGGAGTTGTCGACGCGATGGAATTCGGCATAGCGAAGGAAAGCCATCTTGCGAGTGGCCGGAATGCCGATCCAGTCATTGTCGAACAGCCCCATCATGTGGCCCATGCCGACGACCCAGGTCGCTGCGTCATCGCCGGAGGCGTTCCTGCCGGCAAAGAACACGTCTTCACGGCGCTGCACGGACGAGAACGAATTCCTGAGCGGCAACCAGAAGACCGATGCCACGTCGCTGGCGCCGCGTTGCTCATAGAAAGGGTGCATACCGCGCCAGTGATAGTCCGGCGTAGTGCGCGATGCGAGGACCCCCTCGAGGTCCGCATCGACCGCCGTGTCCAGCGCGTGGTTCAGCTCGCGGACGATCCGCTTCGCCTGCTGCAGTTCATCGGTACTCATAGAGCGGCTCATACTATTGAATTTGACTTCGAATGCAATATATTCTTCGGCGCATGAGGTACACGACGTTTGCACGCCAGCCCGAGGACTTCAAACCGTGAGGACTACCCGTTGAAAGGCTCGAGACCGCAGCAGGGGCTGTTGACGGCAGACAACGACCTGTCGAAGACAGATGAGACGCTATCCCTTATCGGCGCCATGGTGGATGGCCTCAATGACCATGAGATCGACAGTATCGGACAGTTTTTCGCCGAATCGTTTCGCTGGATCGGCAACGCCGGCTGTGGTTTCAAGAACGGGCTGAAGGAATTCCAGGACAACTGGCAGCGACCCTTCCAGGCCGCGTTCTCCGACAAGGTTTGCATCGACGAGGCGCGCATCACCGAGGGCCAGTGGTGTGCTGCATTTGGGCGCCAGGAAGCGGTGCACAGCGGTGAGTTCATGGGCATCCCGCCCACCGGCAAACGTGTAGAGATTCGCTACATGGACTTCTGGAAAGTGGTCGACGGCAAAATCGTCGACAACTGGGTCATGGTCGATTTTCCGCACGTCATGCAACAGCTGGGTGTCGACCCGTTCGACGGTCACGGCTGGGAGAAATTCGACACTCAGCCGTGACGTCGGGAACCCGGGGGTCAGGCGGCCGCTTCGCGGTCCTTGTAGCGCGCGACCCGAATATCGGCCTGTGCCTTGTGCCCGGCGAATCCCTCGAGCTCGCACAGCCGTGAGCAGTACTCGCCAATCGTTGCGGTCGCTTCGGGCGATACACGCTGATAGGTGCAGGTCTTGATGAACTTGCCCACCCACAAGCCGCCGGTATAGCGCGCGGCCAGCTTTGTCGGCAGCGTATGGTTGGTGCCGATGACCTTGTCGCCGTAAGCGACATTCGTCTCGGGCCCCAGGAACAGCGCGCCGTAGTTCGTCATGTTGTCGAGGAAGTAGTCGGGGTCCCGCGTCATGACCTGTACGTGTTCGCTGGCAATTCGGTCGGCCTCGGCGAGCATTTCTTCCTCGGTATCACAAAGGATGACCTGGCCGTAATCGCGCCACGCGGCTCCGGCGACATCCGCCGTTTCCAGGGTCTTCAGCTGCTTCTCGATTTCAGCCAGCGTGTCATCGACAATCTTCTGGGAGTTCGTGAGCAAGACGGCGGGCGAATTGGTGCCGTGCTCCGCCTGTCCAAGCAGATCCGTGGCGCACATCTCGCCGTCGCAGGTATCGTCCGCAATGACCAGCGTCTCGGTCGGGCCTGCGAAAAGGTCGATACCGACGCGGCCGTAAAGCTGCCGCTTGGCTTCGGCAACAAACGCATTGCCGGGACCGACAAGCATGTCGACCGGCGCGATCGACTCGGTGCCGAGTGCCATTGCGCCAACAGCCTGAACGCCCCCCAGGCAGTAGATCTCATCGGCGCCCGCCATGTGCATGGCCGCAACGATCGCCGGGTGCGGGCCACCGTCGTGCGGCGGCGCGCAGGCGATGACACGCTCGACGCCGGCGACCTTGGCGGTCAGCACGCTCATGTGCGCGCTCGCAACCATGGGGTATTTGCCGCCGGGTATGTAGCAGCCGACGCTGTTGACCGGAATGTTCTTATGACCCAGGAACACGCCGGGAAACGTCTCTTCCTCGACGTCCTTGAGCGCCGCTCTCTGGATTTCTGCGAACTTGCGAATCTGTGCCTGGGCAAACTCGATGTCCTTGATCGTCTGCTCCGGCAACTCTGCAACGCAAGCCGCGATTTCGTCGTCACCGAGCCGGAAGGTGCCCGGCGACCACTTGTCGAATCTCTCCGACAGCTCCCGCACGGCGGCATCGCCGCGCGCTTCGATGTCGGCGAGGATGTCCTCGACGGTCGCCTTGACCTTTGCATCCATATCAGCGGCCGCTTCGGCGCTGATACCCGATTTGATCACCTTGATCACTGTTCTGAACCTCTCGTTACTGCGATACGGTCGCAGGCCTGGGATGGTCGCCGCCGCGCACGAAGTAGGCTTCGACAATATCGGAACCCTCGTTCGCGAATACGCGAGGCATGTCAATGGGAACGGTCAGCGTATCGCCGGGTACGAGCGTGAGATCGCCACCCGGCAACCTGACCGCGAGTTCGCCCTTGTGCACGAAGATGACTTCCTCCTCGTGCCTGGCGTGTTGCTTCGAGGCGGCGCCCGGCTCGACGGCGACGAAGCGCAGATTGAAGCCGTGCGACCACTGCATCTTGCCGGCGCCGATGTTCTCGACCGAACTGGCTTCGCCGATGATCGGCACTTCGCCCAGGCCCGGTATTCCACCTGCAGCCGAAGCTTCACGAAGTTCCGGATGCGACACGACGCAGTCGGTCATTTCCTCGGCCTTCAGTTTTCGCAGTGCGGCGACGTCGGCCTCGGTGGTCGGCGCCATCGGCTTCTTGCCCTCGGGGATGGTCTCGCCCACGGTCGTGTCGACGAGGCTGCCGTCCTCGAGCAGGACGAGACCGTACTCCTTTGCGTTGTCGAATACGTAGGGCGCCCAGGTCACGTGACCGGGATCGTCGCCGCCGAGTACCGCGAACAGGAATCCCGTGTCGTCGCCGACATTCTTGAATCCTCTGAACACGTGAACCGGAATCGAGATCGTGTCGCCCGGCCCGAGCACGACTTCGCCATCTTCCTTGTTCGGACCGAGCAGGAATGCCCACGTACCGGAGTTCACGACGAAGACTTCAGCCGTTTCGTGGCTGTGCTGCGAGTTCAGGCATCCGGGCGGCTGCCGCGCGCCACCGATGTTGAAGCCATGCGGGATGCTGATGTGAATGTGCTGGTCCGGGCTTTCCGCGACGCCCGGGCCGATGATGGTGAAGTTCTCCTTCTCGGCGCTGCCCGGGGTGCGCGTGTCGATGAACGCCGTCGTGCAGGGTCGCAGCTCGCTGTAGCGCACGAGCCGTTCGGCTTTGAATTCATCCAGCCAGTCTGTCGCAGATTCGGGTTGCGCCATGGCAGGCATCCTCTTGTACGTGGGTTTAACGGGCAGGATCGCGAATGTACTTCGAATGCAAACTGAGTGCAATTTTTTGCAGAAAGACGCTCCTGAAGGCGCGCGACAGCTTGAAATAGCTGTAGACTGACCCTGCATTCGAAGTACAATCCGCGCCACAAGCCGGGCCGAGACGACGGGCACGATCCGACATGAGCAACAAGAAACAGGGCGCGTACGGCGCCGATGACGACATCGTCGACTACATCCTCGGGATAACGTTCGAGATCTGGGAACAGCGAGGCGTCGAGCTGATTCACCAGTACTATGCAGAGGATTGCACCGTCTGGGGACTCGACGGGATAACCCACAGTGCCGCCGAAGTCGTGGACGCGACCTGGGCCACACTGAACGCGTTCCCCGACAGAAACCTGCTTGCCGAAAACGTCATCTGGTCCGGTGACCGCTCCGATGGCTACTACACCTCGCACCGCTTGTTGAGCCGTGCGACAAACAAGGGTCCCACGGTCTATGGACCCGCGACGGGGATCAACATCCGTATGACCAATATCGCGGACTGCGTCATCGAAGACGGCGTCATCGTTCGCGAATGGCTCGTGCGCGACAACATGACGCTCGCGCAGCAGCTCGGCGCCGATCCGCTGGATGCGGCACGGCAGATGGCCGACAAGCGAACGGACGAACACGCCGAATGGATCGAGGCGGAGGCGCGCCGCGTGCAGGGTATCGACGTGCCGTTCTATGCGGAAGGACCGGTATCGCCTCGCGAGGATCCGGAAGCATTCGCATGGCGAGTACTGACGAGCTGCTGGCGCGGCGATCGCGATGCGTTCGACACGACGCATGCGCCCTACAGTGTCCTGCATCGATCGCCGTTCCGGCATTACTCGGGGCGCGACGAGGTGTTCCGCTACTACCAGAGCCTCAGGAGTATCCTGGGCCACGTGCACTTCAGCGTCGATCACGTGGCCAGCCAGCCGTTCAGCAGCAACGGTACGGACATCGCCGTGCGCTGGACGGCGTCGGGCACGCACGATGGCGAGGTCATGGGCGTGCAGCCGACGGGCAAACCAATGTTCATCCTCGGCGTTACGCACTGGCGCTGCATTGCGGATCACGTTGCCATCGAGTCGACCGTGTTCGACGACCTGGCCGTGCTCAGCCAGACGATGGTCGACTAGATGCAAATCGTCGATGCTCACCATCACCTCTGGGATCTCGAGGCCTGCCACTACCCCTGGCTGATGGAGCGCGGCGTCAAGCGTTTCTTTGGCGACCCTGCGCCGATCCAGAAAAACTACCTTGTTTCCGACCTGCGGGAGGACGCAGAGGACTTCGAGCTTGTCGATTCGGTGCACATCCAGGTCGGCGTGGCGCCGGGTGATGAACTTCGCGAGACCGAGTGGCTGCAGGCAACGGGCGACGAGCACGGACTGCCCGGCGGGATCGTTGCCTTCTGCGAACTCGAGGCAGCCGATGCGCCGAAGAGGATCGAGGCGCAACAACAGTATTCGCGGCTCCGCGGCATGCGCCAGATCATCGGTCGCTCGGACGAGGAGGACGCCGTTACGGGCAGTGGCAGGCTACTCAATGACGCAGCGTGGCGCGACGGCCTCGAGTTGCTGGGTGAACTGGGCCTGTCGTTCGACCTGCAGCTCACGCCGCCGCAGGTTCGCGGCGTCGTCGATGTCCTCGCAAGCGCGCCCGACACCCAGATCGCGTTGTGCCACTGCGGTTCGCCGTGGGACCAGACGGCTGCCGGGCTCGAATCGTGGCGGAACGGTCTCCGGCTTCTTGCCGACCTCCGCAACGTGTATTGCAAGATCTCCGGGCTCGGTATGTTCGATCACGACTGGACCGTGGACAGCATCCGGCCGATCGTCGAGTCGTGCATCGACGCGTTCGGCGTCGAAAGGTGTATGTTCGGCTCGAACTTCCCCGTAGACAAGCTGCACGCGAGTTATTCGAAAGTCTGGGGCGCTTATGACGAGATCACGGCGGGTCTCGAAGAGGCTGAGCGACGAGCGTTATTTGTCGATAACGCGAGGTCATTTTACGGCCTCGCTCTGTAACCTGTGGGAGGGCCGTCCCGGCCCGATATGGAATCGCGGCGAGACGCCGCTCCCACAGACGCCGCTCCCACAGGCAAATCTCACGCAATCAGATCCGCGAGCGCGTTCGCCCCGCTCAACAGGAACGCATGATCGGAGCCCAGCAGGAACAGGCTTGCACCCTTGTCTATCCATCCCGGTATCTCGTCGACATCCGGCGTGAACAGTCCGACAGCCGTGCCGGCTTCGCTTGCCGCCGCACATATGTCCTCGACGGTGGCAATCACATCCCTGTCAGAGACCGCCTTCTGCATCGCGACCGCGAGGTCGACGCGGCCGACGAACAGCGCGTCGATACCGTCGACACCGGCTATCTGAGCCACATTCTCGAGCGCCGCGATGTCCTCGATCTGCGCGACGACGACCGTGTGATCGTTACTGTAGGCGAGGTGTTCCTTCATGGTGCGAGTCGTGTAGCCGGCCGCCCGAGGTGAGCCCGCGTAGCCGCGACCGCCTTCGCCGAAACGCGTCGCACGAACGATCGTTTCGGCCTGCTCGACACTCGTGACATGCGGGACCACGATGCCGCTTGCGCCGGAGTCCAGCGCCGCGCGAATGTCATGCGGCGAATCGCTTGCGACGCGAACGAGCGATGGCATGTCGGCGGCGCGCAATGCGCCGATGCACTGGTCGGTCTCGAGACGACCGAACGGTGCGTGCTCGGTGTCGATACAAACCACATCCAGTTTGCTCAATCCGAGAACCTCGCAGACGATCGATGACGGCGTCTTGAGAAACGTACCCGTCGTAATTCCGCCCGAAGTCAGCTGTTCGCGGAACGTGTCTATTCGCTTACCCATGCTCAGCTCCAGAGTCGCTCGCTGGCGAGCTGCGCACCCTCGACCATGCTCGAGAGTTTCGCGTACACGATGTCTTCATCGACCGCGCCGAATCCTGCGAACGTCGAAAAGCCGCAATCTGTACCGGCGATGACGCGTTCGCGGCCGACGATGTCGGCGAAACGGCAAATGCGTTCGGCGACCAGTTTCGGGTGTTCGACGAAGTTTGTCGTCGAATCGAGCACGCCCGGAACGAGAACGAGATCCTCGGGCAGGTCGGC
>JAAUYH010017783.1_pt1 | contig 12913 bp, 10 predicted proteins | sample 7278061 | NCBI WGS metagenome assembly JAAUYH01 (sample SAMN14350203, study PRJNA611818) | marine sediment metagenome | isolation source: surface marine sediment (0.6m) | place: French Polynesia: Moorea | collected 2018-08
CCGTCATCCAAAAATGAAGAATATTCCAATATTGCAAATTAGTTAATTATAACTTCGAATAAAAATTTAAAATCTTTTTACGACAGTAATGCTTCGATTTCTGCATTTTCGTGATTACTTTTCCGACCATTCTTGTATTTACACCCTACATAAATATAACTCAGACTTCACACCTTTGCAAAGAGACTCATACAATACCCAACAGCTCAACCGGACCCACAAATGCGATAGTTTCAAGTGGCCCAGCAGCATAACAACCTGCAAAATACGACCAACCCGACCACCACGTTCAATCCATCAAACCGGACTACCCCAGCGAATAGCAAACAAGATGACGCTCACCTTGGCTTAGTTCTGTGACACTGCCTGCTCGACCCATGACTTTCATACCGCCAGTAAATCAACAGGCGAGAAACCGAAACCGCATCCCCGAAGGTGCACAGCTCACTCCAAGACAGGCACGCGAAACGAACAGAACTGCTAGGCGGTTGATTGCTTATCAACCACTCCGATTGATGAAAGTTAGGATAAGAACGAAGGTAGCAGGAGCTCGAGCGTTCAGGGAAGTCTCTAATTAGGCACTATTTGTGTTTCCATCGCGTCAGTACCGACAATATGCAACCAAAACTTGTTCATTGTAGGTGAACCTCTTATTCCACAGAACCCATTGATGCGTACAAAAGATTCCAAGCGATATAGAGAGGTGGGTCTCTCGGAGTCCCGCAAACCACTTTTGAAATTGTGGAAGATTTTGATAACGTGTTTGACTCCCGAAATCATTGAGAGCAATACTAAATGACACCACGAACGAATATCTGATGATGCAGGATCTGTACTGCCCCTTTGTTCCACAAAGATTCTTCATGAAGACAATCAACCAACTAACCCAGAGGTACTCAAAAATAATCCGGATAAGGATTATCTAAAATAGCTAGGATAAAAATACGGCTGTCTTCTACTTTCTGAGGTGCGGATTTATCTATCTTTGGCGAAAGATTATTCTTCCTACTCTTTTTCTGTTTTAGACGTCCATTTTAGTGGCCCCGAATCTATGATTTCGGATCCTGGAGTGAATGTCAGCTATTTTTCAGTTTGCTGCGTAATTCTGTATCGTTCAAGTCCTTCCTTCGACAAATGCAAAGTTCTGACCTAATTGGAAGTATGCTTGAAGTAATAACTGTCGCTGATTTACAGTCATGTAAATTCATCGAAATACATCAATATAGGATAAATATGAAACCAACAGATTATCTATCTTTTAATCTACGTAGATCTATCTATCCTGGATCTCAATACTCGAAAGATACGAAAAGATATATTTTTGAGAACCTCTGGCTAATCAACGAACCGATAAAGCAATCGGGAAAACATGAATCCACGGCGAAAGAGTTCTTCGAGGGCCGACAATACGAACCGAACCCAACTACCCCTGCAAAACGCACGATAGATGACATGGCACAGGGGGCGCGTAACTAAGTAGGACTAGCCATATGAAAAGGGACGGATGCTGGATTGAACGCAACGAATAAGACCAAAGGTAGCGATGACGGGTTGTACGATGCCCAAAAAACGTCAAATCATCTACTGGAAGGCCGATTAATATCACAGGCGCAGACCTCGCCCCAACTATGAACGAACAAATTGAACGCCGAAATGGCTCGGGCAGAACAGGTGGTGGTCCTGTTGGCTTAGCATATAATTCCCTCCACGGAGGTTGAGGACCGAATACTTGGCCGTATGTTCGTACTACTAGCTTCAACATACAGAGAAAGGGGAATAGAAATAGTAAGAAAAAATCGAGAAAAAGCCATTTCTATGCTCTTCGTAACTGATTGTTTCTACTTTCTAGTCATTTCATATTTCTTGTGATCGATTTGCTCCAACATCATGTAGGAGATCGGAATTATTTGATCTTAATCGTTGTACTTTGATATTTTAAAGCAGCGGATAATATACATGCTAATGAATGTAATAAATCTTTAATTAGTAGGAATTTAGTCTATGCAGTTCCACGGCATCCTCTTTTGTTTTTACACCTCGAATTTGCTTGAAGTATTGCTTGTATTGGATCAATTCTTTCTATATTTCATTTTTATACTATTTTCTCTGTCTAATATTGATAATTATCATCAGTTCAAACATTATGTTACCTAAAGATAGTAAAGAATTTGCAGTGAGGCTTTTTTGGGATACTAAGCATATTTGCTTTGCCTTCTAAATTTTATTATTCAAACAGATTGTAGCTGGCATATTATTTAAAAGCTAAAGGCAGTTGATGAATGGTTATTTTAAAAATAGTGAAGCTATGGAAAAGATGTTGTTGCTCTTGTATGTTCACGGAACTGGAGCTTTACCTTTGCGATCCAGAATTGATCAGTAACTCTAATTATAATTAGTCACCGATATATCTATTATGTTTCGCTTCTTAGTTATACAAAGGTGGGCAAATTTTCAAGGTTGTGTTTGTATGTAGAATTATAAAGCTGATAGTTCTTTTCCTATGACATTTCCGCAGATTGAAGCACGCGCACCGTATTTAAGAAAGGGTTGAAGACACTCTTAGTATGGGTAGTCCTGTACAACCTGTGCGCTCTATCTTATGGCTAGTCGATTTTACTTCTCTATTAAGCTTGATACGCATTCATTTCAATATATAAAATGAAAATCAAGACCTTTTGATTTCGATATGTATTCAGTTTATTTGAACTATTTGTGTAAATATAATAATGATACATTAAATCGAAACATAATTGAGGTGTCTCTCATTTTGCGATGTGCAAATATATTTCTACCTTTCTAGTCTGAATATTATTCAATTAGTAATCGTCCGCATCGAAATGCATTGTATAATATGAGAGATCATTGCTTTGATTGTTCCATTAGTTTCTACATTTTGGATTGTTATTTCAAATTCAATTTTCATGGCTTTTATGAGAACTACGGTACACCACTTGATACGTGCTGATGTAAGTACTGTACAAGTTGGAATTCAAATCTATATTTTCTAATAACATCATGTGAAAAGACTTGCATCGGCTTTATCCCAGCCGGCCTAATTGAAGTAGATGAAACAAGCAGAAATTTTACAGGGCCAAGTTACCGGTACGTGTGCCTCCTGAATTTGGGCTGCCTGAGACGACAGCCGAGAGTGTTTATGGCGGTTCAATACGGATAGTTGTGGACTTGAGCTAGCTTTGAATGAAATAAACACAACGCTTTTGTGATGAATGCTTTCGACAGATATACATCTGCTTCACGTCATTGGGAATAATAATAGAATATACGATTGAAATAATAAAAGTGGACGGTTTTGGAGAGATTGAAGTTGGTGCAATGGAAAAGTCAGAGTGTTGCGATAGTTTGCATGACAACAACGATAGTGAAAGACGGACTACATGCACATCTGGCATAGTGTTCAGACGGAAAATGGGTGGTGGCACAAATGCTCTTTCTCCGACACATGTGATTGCACAAATGAGCACTAGATCAAGAATCAAGAGAGAAGGACGACATAGGTATGTGGAAGCGCAAATTCAGAAAGAAATGATGGGAACGAGAGGAATGAATCGCTAGCGATTAAAATATACACGCAACTTGCAGTTGCGAGAGACATAATACGCTTACGCTAGAATTCACAAGAGAGACGGATGGAAGTTGACGAAACAGAGAGAATAGAGAATATGCAGCAATGAGGAAAATGTTTGAATTGAGCGGCTGTGTGGATGAGTCAAGAATAGAAAGTCTCGAAAGAAGTCGAGTGAGATGAAATGAGTCGAAATTGAAGGAATGAAGAAATGAATCCTGAAATAGTACTGTACAGGTGCATGGACATATGATAGAATAGATGGCGATAAAGGGCTTTTGGTAATTTGCACTGTAGTTTAGAATAGACGGACGGACGGTAAGAACTCATTTGTACGGTCTGCCGTACAGTACTGTACGATTAGAAGATGGATGAAAAGGTGAAAGATGAACGATAATGTATTTAACAGTACAGTTTTGCACCGGTACTGTATTGTACGGTTCAGTGGAATGAATCACTAAGAAGTGCTGCGGTATAGCACGAAGCAGTCGAACCGCCTTCTACGCCTCGCAAAGGTCGGGGATCGAATGAAACGCAAGGTAGCACACAAGCATTGATATAAATTTACTGTAGGGTTAAACCAACTCTGAAAAAGTGATTGCACTAGCGTCACAAATCACTGTCCAACAACCAACGGCAAATTAGAGCTGCACCATGTATTGCAGACATCGCAAATCTCAAACGCACGATTTTCCTGAATTTTTGGTAATAAAACGCACGCCCACGCCACCCGCCAAAGTGCGCTAACCGAACGCGACCTTTTCGGGAATCATTCGCGCCAGCTCGCTGCCTAGTGTCGGCAAGTCGTCCCAAGAAATGATGCAGCACTACAGCAATGCTACAAAAAAGTATGTGAATTTCATGTTTCGCCTCACAAGTGATCCCTCCATACACCTATACAATGTGTGATGATACAGTACAACTACCGACTCATGCCCCACCCGCCCACGTCCCGACACCACCATTCCCATCATGGACGCATGCGATGTGCTGTGCGCGGCCGCGCCGCTCGACCTCGCGGTTCTAGCCCGACAGGTCGAGCTCAACTCCGTTAACCGTCTCGCCGCTGCCGCGGACGTCGCCGCGTGGACCCCACCGTCGCGTCCCATCCAACGCACCACACCCAAGCGCGTGCTACCTCGCAATCGTCGACTGCGGCGCTTCTCCATGTCGCCCACCGCCGCGGCCGCAACAAGGAATGCATCACTGTCGCCATTTGAAGATTCGCCTCAACCGCCGCGCCGTCGGTCCTTAGCCCTGCCGCGCGCCGCTACTTTCACCGCACCCGCCCAACGACTCCACTCCGTGCCACCATTAGAAATGACTCAATTCTCGTCGTTTCTTTCGTTGCCACCACCTCAAGAAGAGCAACCACACTATACGTTCCTACGTAACCCGACCGTGCGCGTGTTGGACTTTTCACAAAGCGACTCACAATCATCATTTCTATCCTCGACCACCCCGACGGAGCCGAAAGCAAGCACGAATCCATTTGATAATCTACAACTCAAGCCATCGTTGCCGAGGGGCGCTACGTTCACACAAGGCGCAACGTTGACGCGCGATGCGTCAGCATCGAACTGGCCGCCACGAAAGATGCTGCCACTACGCAAACGCATTTCTTACCCACCCAAACCTCCTACACCGTCCGACAAATCGGGGCTCGATGAGTGGGGCGATCTTGTGGCGTCGCCCTTCGCCACACCGAGTCCAAAAAAGCAACGTCGTATGGTGCCGCTGGGCAGTCCCTGCGACGTTCGCGCGGTGCAGTTCTAATGTATCTATTAAACGTGCTTGCTTGTTCTGTTCTCGTCGCTCTCGCTGTCGCTAGGGTTTCACACTCGCCGTATCGCGACACAGGTATGATGTCACGAATATGGCGCCTCTTTTATCGACGCTCCGCTGTTCGAGCGGGAACCGCTACCCAATAGCGCTGCGCAGTGCTGGAAGTCGCCTTTCACCAGCCTGGCTGTGGTGCGTGTACCATTTCCTCGACTTCTGGCATGTGCGAGATATTGGGTCATGTGCGTTGGGGTGGGTAATCCGGAGGTACACGTGTGTTAGCTCTTGCTCGCTTCACCATTGCATTGGTGCGCTGCTGAACTGTTTCGCGATATGGGCGTGTTCGAAGGTGTGGTCTTATGAACGGTGCACTGCTTTGCTGCGGATTATGGGCCCGCCCTTCTTTCGATGACGCGGATACGAAGTGTCACTGACTATGCACGCACCCCTGCAATGGATGCGAATGCTTGGCATTCGTTTTTCGGTGTCACCCAGGACTGGGTGGCATTACCCGTGTACGGCAGCAAGCGACCGACATTTTGCTGAGCATTGCGCTCTAACCGATTCCGTGCGAGACGATGATACACGTTCGCGAGCACGCCCGGCATCATCAGCCGACGTGCCTGAGTGGTCAGGTGCTGGCCAGTCGCCCACAAATAATCTAAATGAAAGGGTATGAAGATAGATGAAGATGCTATTTTACTTCAAATCGTACAAATCGGATGGAGACGGTGGTACGGAACAGTGTTGGTATCTCGAGAACGTCGTGGCGATTAGCCTCGTGAAAAATGGGTTCATTCCAGCTCACATAAATCAAAGAGAGTGCAGCAGCGGCACCGTGCACCAAATACGCCTCATCTATTTCGTACTGATAGATGTTTACAGTCATATCGTGTACAGTATGGTGTTGACCTTATCAATTTCACGCGCACTCAAACTTGCGCTGGTCTACGGAACGGTTGCGAGCCAGAAGTACGGAAAGGTGGTCTTCCAACTGATACCCCACTACGCTTGTGCTTTGTAACGTAACGATGGATCCGATTTCGAAAACATCAAGCTGGCGCACGTGAACAGCGCAGTAGAACTGTCGGCACATTCGTTGCTGTGTGGACTCCTCAAACTGTTCTGGAGTCCTGAAAATTGCATTGATGTGTGAATACGTGAAGTTGTACATTGAGGTGAATAGTACCAACCCACTTCTCAGCGTTATAATCGTCGGTAATTGACCACGCAATCTGAAATTCTGTGCAACATGAGCCATATTGCGACGCCCCAACCTAGTAACACACCGGCTCGTGCACACCGTCCCAGTCGATCGGGCGCCTGCTCGCGCTTGTGTGCGAGATGAAGTGGATGTTGGATTGTTTTCGATGCGGCGGCGGCACGCAAGTGGAAAAAGATCTGCCGAGTGTAACGGAGCCACCGAGACCGAACGTGAATGAGATATGCATGCCGGGTCGCTGGTATCCGGCGGCGTTGGAGTCCCAACGCGCCGTGTTCGCGCATGCCGAAGACAACGGGGTGGCGATAAGCGAGGGGAGGTTGCAGTGCGGTGACGAGTTTCTCAACTACGTCACAGCCACACCCATAGTGGGCGGATCGGCGAGATCGAAGCGAATGGCCGCCCGTGTGCATGAGCTCGAGGTTTGTGTACCCGGGTGTCATCGACCGCTAGGCCGTGTGTTGGTGATGATGGCCAGTTGGGGTGGTGGCATCGGCTTATTCGCACGCGTGCTGCCGGCGTTGATGGATCATTTCGAGGTGATTTATTGCATCGATTTTCCAGGCATGGGTTTGAGTTCTAGATGGGCACCCGACTCTGGTCTTTCTAGTGTTCAAATTGTGAACGAGTACGGAAGATTGTTTTCATTGGGTTTCGATAGTTTGGCTAGTCGTGATAATCGCTTCAAGTTCGCTCGCACTCGTGTACTTGCCGTGCACTCGATGGGTACACAGTTCATAATGCGGTGGATAGTGAACGGTGGAATGGCAGCGAGCACTTCATTTCATATGTTGACTTTGATTTCGCCGTTGGGCGTGCCGTCGATGAAGGTTATATTACCGTTGGAGGAAACATTGAATAGGAGAGAGAAAATCATGCTGCGAACCGCACGCTTCTATCAACGTAGTTCGATCACCCCGCAATCCCTTTTTCGTTCGGTGTCGCAACGCATAGCGCGTCCACTTTTCGAACGTATCATCTTTCCGTTGTTCACGGTGCAGCGAATGCCACCGGAGATGGTGGACTACTTGTTCTTACTGACGCGCGCGCCATGCAATGCCGACCGCCTGATTTATCGTGTGTTGATGGCGGAAGATTCCTTCGATTTTCGTTACTGCGTCGAGCAATTGGTGGAGCGTGTGAAAATTCCGGTGGCGCTGTTGTTCGGTGATGATGACTTTGTTGATTTCAAGCCGGCGGCGGATGAAATACTGCGCGAAATGAGTGGCGCTTGCATTGTTCATCAAATCGAGGAAACTCGGCATGTTCCGTTCTTTGAGAATGTGGCCGACTTTGCGAACGAGTTTGTGGATGCGTTTCGTAACGGCATGTTGTGGAACAGCGAGCAGAAGGAAATGCGTGCTAGGCCCATGGTCATGAGTTGAGTCAATTGATGGAATTCCAGTTGTAGCACACATATAGACGTGCGCACTTAGTTCTTGACGAGGAAGGCCTCGACGAAACTAGCTTCCATCCTACTCAAAGTTCATGCTGTTAAACACTAAACTGGTCGAAACATACGTATATGTCTAGTCTGAGTACAATCGGGATCGATAGACGAACGGTTTTTGAGTGATAACATTCGCAGATAAGAAAAAAGGAGGTATTTATCATAACAACTTGTGAGTATGATTCCTATTAATAGTCATTACTTCCGTGCTACATTCATTTGGCGAGAGAGGTAGATCGCTCACGAACAGATTGCATAAGCGAATGCACGCTATCGGCATCTCTCCTTTCTCATAGTGCTACACTTTACTGTTCGCCCGAGAGAGCTTGATACCAGGAGCATTATGGAACGATTTGCGAAACGTTCTCAGTAGATACGCCTCCGGATTATTTGCTTTTGCACGTTCCCGCTTCTTTTGTCTCGCCCTGGCTTCCATCGATATTGGCAGTAGGAAAATCGAGAAGATCGCAGCACCTGTGAAAAGGCAAACATACGACATCAAGTCAACTAGCCATTGCACAAGCGGATAATCACTACCCTCGTAATATGCCTCCGAAATGAACCGATTGTAGTTCCAATAGATCTTTGTCTTCAGCCAGTACCCCGCGTTTGCCTCTGGTTCACTGTCCACCATGTGTGTTGTAGTGGTAGATGTCTCGAACCGAACGTCATTGTACACCTCCAACCATTTCAACGCTACGAATGGTTGCGTACTCGGTCCAATGAGTATAGGTGAACTGGCGTTTCGTTCTGGTGCAATCGTGCCATGCTGAATCGTTGAGTTGTTTGTGACGTAAACCTCCAGGTTTTCCATTAAATTGAGGTCCGAGTTCATTTTCTTACGTTTTCGTGGAATGAACTCGGCACCCGTCCCTATGTATCGCCACTTCTCTCCTGTGAACTGATACTTCACTTGCTTATCATCTCGCCGGAGTTTTGCTAGTTGCTTCGGAAATAACGCGAAATAGAAAATGTTGCACAGTTGCTTCCCCGAGAGCTGCTGGATGTCGGATAAGGTTAAGTCTCCCAAAGAGCCAGAGCCTGCACGAGATAGAATGTTCAATGTTTGAAGTGTTGGCTTGGGTGCACGCAAGTTTTGATACACTTCGCGCCGCAGGAACTGTTCTGCCTTGCGTGAAAGGCCGCCAGGTCGGAGTAGGCACTGCATAGCGTATGTGTCAGTGAACAACAAAAGAGATGAAGAATTTTCGAATTTGGTCGAACGTGACATCAACGGCGGGTTTTGCCCGAACCGATAACATGGACGACACTTCGACGATGTTCTTCCAGCAGCAATGGCATTCAACGACTTCGCCGGAAACGGAAAGTGATCGCCGATCTTTTTCGAACAATTCTCTTGATCTTCATTATCCCAAAACCGTTCGACTGTGCCGTCAAAACTTTTGTGCGCATGAGATAGGTAATCACCTCTAGAATCTCCTATCCGGTGAATTTTGCCATTTGCGTCGGTGAAATTCGAAACCAGTAGACGTGAATGCGGCACTCCCGTTCCACTTAGACAAAGAGTGACAACGGGCATTGGCAGACTTTCATGTTTGGTAATACGAAGAAAGCTGTGAGGATGAAGCGTATTCGAGATGTATCGCTGTGTAATAAGCCCAACAGAAATGCACGCAACAAGAAGTAGGAAAAAGTAAATTAGAATGGCGATACGCTTCTGTTTGTTCATCGAAAACAAAGCGTTGAACAATGAAGGCTTCCATTCGCATTCTTCGTCATCATCACTTCCATATTCCGTCTCCAGCTTGTGCATACGGTGAACAAACTCGGTCTCAAAGTTCTTCGCGTTCGCTGCTTGTTCGCACGCTTTAGTTGCCCGTGCCTCGAAATCAACAGCACCCGCAGCATGCCTCTCAAGGTCTCGAAATGCAGCATCGGGGTGGGCGAGATTAAGCATGGCGGCATCTGCGGCATCACAAATTCGCTCGAGCACTTCGATATCATGTTCTGCCAATGCATAGGTCAATCGCGCCTGAACGCCTATTAGGAACGCTTTAGCAGCGGCAGAATCTGAACTTCGGGAAGTGCTGTGGCGTGGACTGGATCGGACAACAGCAAGTGAATGTGCTGCTGCTTGTATACAGGCAGCTCGCTCCACGACATTCGCGGCGTGATTATGCCGAATCACGGCCTCGTCATCACCATATCGAAGAGCATCGAGGTAGTACACATGCAATTGCCGAAGATATGCATTTGCTGTGCGTGCGAACGAAGCAGTAGCAAGTGTATCCGTATCCGGCATTGGTACATCATCCATGTTGCGTAATGTACCTTGGCAACTTGCAACGACAGCTGATTCACGGTATCTTGACTTTTCAACGGCGGTTGCCGAGGACCGGAACGATGCAAATTCTTTTCAACTCATCTGCAATCACATTTGCGTCTCCTTGAACATATTTGAATCACAAGTGTAATTGAAAGGATCTCCTCTAACACTGAAACAACTTGCCACATTCGTTCACAACGAGCACAACCATGGCACGGAACGGAGAGAATGACTACACGGCTTTGTCTACAAAGAATTCACGTGAAATGATAGACGTGAGTCCTCAATCGTTCTCGCGCTTAGCTGCAGTGTATTTGCGATATTTGAGCTATCGACATCGCGAGCATCTTATCGTTAGAAACGATGAAGGAGTACGATATCTGGCCCACGCTTCGAAAGTGGTTAAGCGTGCCGTGTACACCCATGCGGCTGTTCGCTCACTAGCCACCGTTCGATCAGACACGTCTACACCACAAACAGTTCTCGACATAAAACGGTACCTCGACGGCATACAGACCAGGTACGTGTTGGCTCTGGCTCATCGGGATATTTCTGCTCTGAATAGACTGAATCGAGCCGCAAATACAGCTATGGAACATTTGGCAAATCCGAATGGCACTTTCATTGATCTTGAGGAATACGTCAAATCCATGGCTCAAGTAGAAGAGCGTGCCGTATCTAAGTTCGGTGTAAGTTGGACTTGCTCGCCTGCACAAAACGGTAGCTGTGCAGACCTTGACAATGAACAACCACGAAGCTATGGACTACTTGGAGGCTTCAAATTTGAGTCCATGAACAAAAAGGACAGATGGTCATTGATTATAATCATGCTCATACTGGCCGCTTCGACTATGTTTGTGTTGGGGGTTACTGAGGAGTTTGTTCGCGGGATTATTGCACCAGCCGCGACCCTCCGAAAGAGCACCAACGAAACTTTACCGGCTCTGGTTGTTACACTATGTCTCGGCAAGGCCGGGATTCCGCATTCACGATTGCTGATATCCAATTTCACCGATGCCGACGGAAACAATCATCGTGGAGCAGATGCTAAAGGCGAATATTTGCAACATCGTGGTGGGGTGTTTGATGAGGATATCGAGCGATTCTGGTCCAATCCTGCTAACGAGAGTTGTGAGGAAGTAGTTGGCGACTTCTTCCCATTTCCAACAGAATCATTGAATGCACTCGCAGCTGGTACACAAACGACACAGTGTCGCGCTTGTTATCGCTTTGGATACAAACATCCCTTGATTTTGTACTCGAATCAGTTTGCTCGCAGTTCATTCTTATCGGTCTATACGGACTCTCTGCTTCATGAATGTCTGGTACGCCCAAAGGGATTATCTGCTCAAAGCATGGAATTTTTGCACGGAGAATTATACAAGAACATAAATTCCAAGAAAAGTACTATCACCAACATGCATATACTAACTCGAGCAGACGGCGGTTCGGTTCGAAAGCTACCAAGAAAAACCATAGAACTGCTAACAAGCAAACAATTGTGTAACATTTTCTACTTTGCGGTGTTTCCACGTGAGCTTAAGAAGCTACCGAAAGATGACAGCCAAGTACAATATGAGTTTACAGGTCGTAGATGGCTTTTCGCAGGCACTGGCCCAGAATTCGTACCTCCGCTCTCAGAGCCGTTTCCATTTGATTCCTCCGCTGCATTGGAAAGTATCACGGCATTCGTTTCACAAAACCAGAGCGACGAGCCAGGAAATCTTCGCCAGGTGAGAGATGTGGTTGAGATAGGACCTGATGCACAGACCATTCTTTCGTTGCGTCCACTCGAGGTGTTTGGAGAACCACGTTACGACATAAAAACATCTGTGACGAATTTCGTCGACCCAGAAATTGAAAACGAGTTTGGCTTTTGGCGTAACTATCGGATTCACTGGAAATTCGACCAGTTCTTAAAAGACACATACGTTCTCCAACCTTACTACAGTATTGACCAATGGCTCGCGCACGTCATGGGATATTTCGGGTTGTTCGTAGCCATGGGTATCGTTTCAGTGTTCTTCCTTCCCTACTTGTATCGTTTGCGAAGTCGGGAGCGGAAGCAGCTCCGAAAGCAGAATTCCGATGCGTATCTTCTACGAAAATACCATAGCATTTTTGAAATCTCCGAATCGGAAGATAGCACTGACGATATGGATAAGGCTGTTCTGGATGAGACTGTTTGAGCGCAAGATGAACCCGTGAAGTTTGAATAGGGATCGTCTTCGAATGTCAGCATGGCGAATTTCATTAAGAGTCAATGTAGGAAACAGTTTACAGAATAGTGATGTACATTAGTCCTAACCTAGGGTCGAGCTTCTTGTAGCTCTTCTCGTCGTTGTCGACTTCTTTTTCGTTACCACTATTTTCTTCTTTTTCCTCGGTCCACCACCATCGCCATGGTCATCATTGTCGTCGTCCCCACCATCATCGTTATCATTGCCGTTGCCACCATCGCTATCCAAACCATTACTTCGACTTGGCCGTTGATCTTGATTTCGTCGATTGGGATTATTGGGAGCCCAAAACATGAGATGGAAAGAAGTACCAGTCGCAATAATGTCTTCAGTTGGCGAAAACCGGTTA
>JAAUYH010041424.1_pt1 | contig 12912 bp, 10 predicted proteins | sample 7278061 | NCBI WGS metagenome assembly JAAUYH01 (sample SAMN14350203, study PRJNA611818) | marine sediment metagenome | isolation source: surface marine sediment (0.6m) | place: French Polynesia: Moorea | collected 2018-08
ATAGCAGTTATTGTAATATCATCAGGAAGAATTGCTGATCCACTTTTCATATTTCCAAAAAACGTTATAATCCTTAATAATTTCTCCGTGGTGGGCTGATTCCGGGATAAACGACAAAAATAATCTCCAAATTTATGCAAAACAACTATTTCTATTTAAATGCTGTTTTCAAACTACCTAAAAAAGCTTCTACGGGAGAGAGTGTATCGATTTTTTGCATTACTGATATCAAAAATTTCGCTCGTTTAGTTGTTCCAATTAATGATGATTGTGTTCTTACTCAAGACCGTTACCTGTGCAGTCAATACTTCACATTTTATACAGTCGTGTGATCGATAGGTAAACAAAAATTTTGCAGTAGAATTACGCGAGCTCTGGGATTAATTTTGTCGACAAGAAACTGTAGATACGACAGGAATCAATTTAAACTTCTTCTGCGCAGTCTATGCTTGAGTGTTGTGAATACTTGACAGATGCCCGAAAGCTAGGAATCGTCTCCGTTTATACAGAATTATTCTACGGTAACAGGCTCTCAGTACCTAGGTAATCGGCAAAGTGATTACCTAATCCATCTAGATCAGGTAGTGAGTAATGCTACTGTACCGAGTGACTAGGTTGCATCGTGAGTAATTGGCTTAGTAATAGCACTAAAGGGTGACCTAAATTACAATACCTGTGTGCCTGAATCACATTGAGAGCAGATTCAAACAGTAGATATCGTTAATTTTTCAAGTTACAGGATTAATTGCTTTCGTAAGACTTCGCTATTCAGTACCAATCTCGTCATGACTAACTGAACGATCGCATTGATCGAAATAGAAACGAAAATACAAAACTTTAGTTTGAGAGTAGAACCCCTACTGTAAGAAGACGTCGTGCGGATGAAAAAACTTTGAAATAAACTTAATTGATCATAGATAGTATCTCAGAACCTACAACTAAGCTACAGCTTGTTTCGTTAGTACTGAAGCAACATGAAACAGTTAACTTTATTTTACACAATGCTATCCGCAGTTCAAGTTCATCGCGTAACAGCAGTGTCACGAAGAGCAACGAGAATTTTTTGTAACCCCGGAGCTCCAGCAGAACAGTTAACCGTAGGTAAAGCACTACAACAGAGACGAAATGCTATGAATAAATATAGCTCACGAAATCGAGATAGAAAAGAAATGCCAGATGTAAAAACAGAAATGAGTTTCAAGAAGCGTTAAAACTTAAGAGCCATGTGATAAGAAGTTTTTCAAATGTGTTAGCGTAACAACGGCACGAGGGGCAAATACGGTAAAAGGTTTCAGGTAAGAAGAAGATATTACGCTTTAGCTTCACGATTGGTGTGATGGCGGTGATGGCAGCTTTCGAAACAGCTTTCGATCTTGTGGTCGACTTGACATTGATTGCTCAAATTTGACAAATCTTTTCAATATTGGAGGGTTTTCGCGTCAGTACATTTCTTGATCCAAGCCTTCACTCAGACGTGGATATTACAAATGAGAAGATATTCTCATTGAGTAGAACTACATACATGAGCACGACAGATGTATCTAAGTTGAATACGAGTAGAATTCTCGTAAACTAAGTTCATTCTCCATTGGCCCAATTTTGCCTTGCGGGGAGGGTAGTAAAAATATCTTTATTTTTTCAAAGTGTGGCCAAATTGAACCGACCTGGAAGGTACGTAAAACTGAATTTTATTGGTTACAATTGATTGTCCACGTGGTATCTCAAAAACACGGTTCAGAATTTTGCTACCCTGCCATAACTACACAGTTGAGACGGGGTACAGCTGATGTCGAAATCCGATTGTGCTGTGCTGGTCAGTGCCAAACCCTTTCTCTTCATGTTTTCAACTCTCAATCTGCCCTACACTCGAATCTGTGTTCACTTTGCACAGTTCTCGCCAGAGCATGAAAGATGAGCGTAAGAGAAGACGCAAAGTGGAACTCCCGCTAATCAAAACGCTTCTCGATGTCGACTCTAGTGCTGTGTTTACACCTGTCCATCAAGAATCCCTAGATATGGATTGTAAATATGTCTACGATATGGCGACACAAGGGGAAGAATTTCTCGCCACCTCTTCTGACGAATGGTGGCTTAAGGTTTATGGACTTCGCAATGAAGATAGCACGTCGTCATTCGACCGTGAATCAATATCGGAAACAAGCGATGATGCAGTGATACCAAACAACACGAGAAAGGCGCTTTGGCGTACATCACCTCGTGATCCAGGAATCGATCCAATGGGGAACGTCACATTTTTGGCACCAGATGTATTAGGGCTCGTTCAGCTTCAGACTAGCCCGGCGACTGTGTCTACGTGGAATCTTCGGTCCGGGCAGTTTTTGGAAAGCATTATTTTTCGTGGTGCATACGCATTTCAAACCATGTGCAAAATCACAGATACCAAGTTCCTTTTAGGTGATGCAGATGGGCACTTGTTCAGTTTTGAACATGAAGGAGGCTTCAAGTTGCGTGAAACCGGACGTATTTGGAGGGCACATGCCTACTATATCAGTTCCTTAACATTTCACAATGGCACTATTCTCACGACTTCCGGGGACTGGTCAGCACGATTGTGGAATGCGGAAACGAAAAAGCGATTAGCGGTTCTGTATCATGATGGCAAAGTTTTCAGTGGTGCAATGTCGGACCAATACATTGTCACATCGAGTGAGTATGACCAGTCTGACTGGCAGAAGCGCGAACTTCGAATCTTTCGGAACAGTGAAGGGTACCCTCTTGCGAAAATTCTGCGCGCCCGTGAAGCAATGGTCGCACCAACGTTCCTCGATGACGGTCGTGTTTTGTGTATACTGAGAGGGCATATGGATGAGGACTATGACCATCTAGTCCGCGACACACTTGTAGTTGTCGATTTTGAGAACGAGCGTATGCTAGCGCGATTGAAAGTTGGTTGTCGTACTATTGCAAAGTACAAAGTTCTTTCTGACGGACGCCTTGTCGCAATCGGACACGGAGGTTGCCGAGGAGTCATCACAACACTTCCTCGTGGATTGGGAAGATTAATAAGTCCGAAGACGTCCGAGAAACAGTCGAAAATCGGGAGACGAAGAATGTGCACACTCATGTGAATTGTGCGTGGACCCAATCCAATTTGGTGCGACGGGCTATTTGTTCTACGTTTTTCATTTAAGTTTTGTTCTAATGAGCACTAATCGCGACTATTCTATCAAGAGTGTTAGAGAACTTCATGAAATGGAGCAGATACAAAAATGGTTTCAACAGTTTGCTAGTACGTGGTTACTTGTATGCTGCCCAGGATTGAATGGCGTAGAAGAGTCAAGTCATTCATTCTGTGGGGGATACTTGACTACTAGTATTGTTTCCGAGAAGATACAACGGTCACTACTGTCGAGGACAGGATGGGTCAATTATGCGATGCGAAAACTGCAAAGCATCTTGCAGCTCTATGCCAAGACGAGGAAGTGCACAGTTCTGATTTATCGGATAATTACATCGCGACAGTTAGTCAAAAATGAGAGACGTACTGTAGGGAGAGTGCCATTCGAATCTATCGGAACAGTGAAGGATATCAACTGTTGAGCTTTGCACGCTGCGGAACGAATCATGTTTCCATTCATACTTGGTGAGATGGTCTTGTGCCAAATTAGTGGTGCTAATGACGAGAGCAAACGTCCGTTAGTCCGTAAGTTTCTTGTTGTTGTCGATATCCCAAGTGAACGTTAGCGCAGACCTCCGGCATAGCTGTTGAAATAATAAGAGAAGGTACATGTTAACCATTACTCGAAGTCCTTGGTCTCTAGTTCCTCGTTCACTTTTTTCTCGCTTCAACTTTGCTCAACTGTAACTCTCATAAAACTGAACTCGAACACCACAGCATGGTATTCCTAAAAGAAAAGCGCTCACGCCCACCTCTTTATAAAACTATGAAGATCGATAAGAAAGGTAACGCAATGTGGATGAGCCGTCACTTCATCAGAACACTGTCTGATGAAACGACTTCGGTATAGTGGGTACCGATTTGGGGTACAGTGCAATAGTCATACTGTGACATCAATTAGAACTCGTTCTCCTTATTTTTCATCTCAATTAGATCCATTTACACGTTGCATTCCATGCGGAAACTGACAACTTGTTGAGATATTGTATCTGCTGGATGAGTTGCACTCTTTTAAGGCACAGTACAACCCGGCACCTGCGGGTAATTTCATTTATCCCAAGTGACTGTCGCAAGACAGTTGGGACGAGGGTACAGCTCGTGTCGAACTGCGTTTGCGTTGCATTGTCCTCGCCAGACCATGAAAGATGATTATAAGAGAAGACGCAAACTGGAACGCCCCCTAATCAGAACACTTCCCGATGTGGACTCAACTGATGTGTTCACACCTGTTCATCAAGAGTGCTTGGATATGGATTGTAAATTTGCTTTCAATATGAGTATACAGGGACAAGAATTTATCGCCACCTCCTCCGACGAGTGGTGGCTTGAGGTTTACGGATATTCCACTGAGAATAGCACCGCATCATTCGACCTTGATTCAGTTTCGGAAATAAGCGATGATACGGTGATACCAGACAAGACGAGGAAGGCGCTTTGGCGTGCATTACCTCGTGGTCCAGAGCTCGAAGTGTATGGGGACGTCATTTTCTTGGCATCAGATGTGGTAGGACTTGTTCAGCTCGAGACTAGCCCAGCAACTGTGTCTACTTGGCATGTGAGGTCCGGGCAGCCTTTGGAAAGCGTTGCTCTTCCTGGTGACCTCCATTACGAAATCATGAGCAAAATCAGTGATACGGAGTTTGTAGTAGGAGGTTCACAAGGCCACTTGTTCAGTTTCGAACATGAGGGAGGCTACAACTTGCGACAAACAAGGTGTATTTGGAAGGCACATACCGATACCATCACGAACATATCATTTCACAACGGCATCATTGTTACGACTTCCGACGACCGGACAGCTCGATTGTGGGATACGGAAACGAAAAAGCGGTTAGCGGTTCTGTATCACGATGAAGTAGTTTCCAGTGGTGTAATTTCAGACCAATATATTGTTACCTGCAGTCGATACGGTCATTCTGACTGGGAAAAGAGCGAACTTCGAATCTATCGTAACAGCGAAGGGTACCCGCTTACGAAAATTCTGCGCACTAGCGAAGGAATGTTTTCACCTACATTCATCAATGATAACCGTGTTTTGTGTACACTCAGAGGGCATATGGATGATGAGTATCGTCATCTAGTCCGTAACACCCTTGTAGTTGTCGATTTCGAAAACGAGCGTATGCTAGCTCGGTTGAAAGTTGCCTGTCGTGGCGTAGCAAGGTACGAAGTCCTTCATGATGGACGCCTTGTCGTGATCGGCCATGGAGGTTGCTGTGGAGTCATCGCAACACTTCCTCATGACTTCAGAAGATTAATCAGTCCGAAGCCAACAGAAAAGCAGTCGAAAATCGGAAGACGAAGAATGTGCACACTCATGTGAATGTGGAGAGCAGACCCAATCCAAGTTCGGGTGGCCCACTGCTTTGTTCACCGTTCGCCCATCAAGCCTTGAATTGTGACGCCGCTAACAGCATGCTGTCCAGGATTGCTTAGCATGAAAAGTGGAGCAATTGATCCGGTCGGAATATTGGGGCTTCGTTCTAAGCAACCCTTCCTGCAAGCGTCATCTCGTGAAATGTGTCAACTTGCGAGATCGGCTCTCGTCCAATCATCCTGTATAATGGATTGAAAAGTAATCAACTTTCATGCTTAAATAATTATGAATCGTGAGTGTCTCCCTTTCTATTTGGCACATGGTGGCACCCTTGATCTTTACTGCGGTACATATTCAGAATTAAACGAAAAACAGTTTCAACCCCAAAAAGTCACGGGCGTGCTGTGACATATAAAAACGGAGACTGCACCTAAAAACGAGGCCTGACTGAACTGATGTTGTTTTTGTTTCCTATCTTGTTTGCACAAGGATGCTGTACTGTAAACTTCCAATATCTTTCTACCGTGACCACAAAGTGCACGGTTCTCAGAATGCGATAGTCACTGTACTTGACATTGCCAGTTGCACTGTGGGGTGCCAGACAATATGAGAGGCAAACATTCTGCTTCATTCATTGAAACTTGGTGTAATGCACAACACGTGGCCATTACAAAACAGTTGGGAGTAGAGTAAGGTACACCTCGTGTCGAAAAACTGTACGGTTGCACTGTTCGTTCGCAAACCCTTTGTTCTCATGTTCTCAACATTCAATCGTCCCCACACTGGGAATTGCGTTTGCGTTGCGGTGTCCTCGCCGGAACATGAAAGATGATTATAAAAGACGACGCATATTGGAACGCCCGCTCATCAGAACACTTCCCGATGCCGACACAAGTGACGTGTTCACACCAGTCCATCAAGAGTCCCTGGATATGGATTGTGGACGTGGCTTGTTTATCACCACACAAGACCAGGAATTTATCGCCATCTCTTCGAGCGAATGGCTGCTGGAGGTGTACGGGCTTTGTAATCGGAGCAGCACCACATCATTCGACGTTGATTCAGTTTCGGAAATAAGCGACGATGCCGTGACCCCAAACAAGACGAGAAAGGCGCTTTGGCGTGCATTATCTCGTGGTCCTGAGCTCGACATGTATGGGGACGTCATCTTTGTGGCACCAGATGTGGTGGGGCTCGTTCAACTCGAGACTAAACCAGCGACTTTGTCTACCTGGAATGTACGGTCCGGACAGTCTTTGGAAAGTATTTTTCTGCGCGGTGAGTTCTATTACGAGGTCTCGTGCAAAATCAGTGACACTGAGTTTATCGTAGGCTGTTCAGAAGGGCACTTGTTCTGTTTTGAACATGAGGGAGGCCGCAACTTGCGAGAAACAAAACGTACATGGAAGGCACACACCGATACCATCATGAACATATCAGTTCACAATGGCGTCATTGTTACGACATCCTCGGACTGGACGGCTCGATTGTGGGATGCAGAGACGAAAAAGCGGTTAGCGGTTCTGTATCACGATGGTAAAGTTCTCGATACCGCGATATCGGACCAATACATTGTCACGTGCAGTCGATATGGGCCTTCTCACTGGGAAAAGAGCGAACTTCGAATATTTCGTAACAGTGAGGGGTACTCGCTCACGAAAATTCTGCGCACCCTTGACGGATTATTCATACCAACATTGCTCGATGGTGATCGTGTTTTGTGTATCCTGACAGGGCATAAGGACGAAAACCGTGAACCTCTAGTCCGAGACACTCTTTTGGTTATCGATTTTGAGAACGAGCTCATGCTAGCGCGATTGAAGGTCGGTTGTCGTGGGATTGTCATGTACGAAGTTCTTTCTGATGGACGTCTTGTCGCAATTGGTCACGGAGGTTGCCGTGGAGTCATCGCGAAACTTCCTCGTGAGTTGACAAGATTAATCGGACCGAAGAGAACAGAGAAGCAGTCGAAAACTGGAAACCAAGGAATGTGCACATTGCTGTGAGAATGGAGTGTTCACCTAATCTAAGTTGACATGAGTGGCTTTTTTCAGTCTTCTCCGAATGACAACTAATCCCGTCTATGCCATCGAGAGTGTTGAAAACCTTCTTGAAGTAGAACAATTACTTCCCGTGTCTGCTACTGCGGGATGCTAAATGAATTCGGCAATGGGCTAGTGCATGAGTACTAGTATGTTAACTAGTGCTGTTTAACATCGAAATGGAGTGGCATTTGTTTGCAGAATTATACAACGGTCATCACTGCCGAAGACTGGGCGGCGCGCTGGCTTTCCATCATGATTATGTAGTGCATAGTTCTGTTGTATCGGATAACCACATCATGGTTGTCAGTCGTATTATGAGAACTGTTCCATTCGAGCCTATCGGAACAGTGAAGAACAGCAACTGGTGAAAATTTTGCGCGCTGAGGAACGATTCATGTTTCCACTAATGCGCGATGACGATCGCATTTAAGTTAAATTAGAAGTGCTAATGGCGGGAACGAAGTCGGCTAGTCCTTAATTTTCTTGTGGTTGTTGAAATCGTACGTGAACTTGTGCTCGGTGAACTCGAAGTCGCCTGTTGGGACTTATGGAATTAGACTATATTTTTGGAACGGACGTTTCGTTGTGGTTGGTTATAGAAGTTATTGCGGAACTGTTGAGAGAATTCCTCAAAATACAGGCGTTCACGCCTCCCGCGGGCCCTACGCTAAGCTATGAAAGATCAATACAACAGGCCGCAAAAAGTGGAACAGTGGTCTCGTCAAGAACCCTGACTGAAGAAAAACTCGATTGCACCCATTTGGTAATACACTAGATGTTTGCCACTGTATTTGCAACGTCTAATACTACTCGTTTTTTAATTCATCTCAAATAGAACTTCGTACCGTACACGTTGCACCCCATGCAATAGCCGATAACTTGTTGAGATTGTTCTGATGAAGCGAGGTTTTCTTCTCTCTGTAGCTGTTTGTCCATTCATATTACGATATGTGACAAAGGTATAAACACTAATTTGTCTCACAGCTTCGATGGTGATGGAATTTAGTATTATGTTTTTCTGATGGAAAATGACGTAGAATGTGAGCGACATCATTTATTTGATTCCTTAAAAATTAGTGTAATTTACAACATCTGGCCATCACAGTACAGCTGTGGGTAGGGTTTTATACTCTACCCAGTACAGCTCATGTGGGAAAACTGTACGGTTACACTGGTACTGTAGTTCCCAAACCCTTAGTTCTCATGTTTTCTACGTTCAATCGTCCCCACACGAGGAATTGCGTTGGCGTTGCATTGGCCTCGGCGGACCATGAAAGATGATTATAAAAGACGACGTAAAGCGGAACGTCCTCTAATCAGAACACTTCCCGATGTTGACACGAGCGAAATGTTCACACCTGTGCATCAAGAGTCCCTGGATACGGATTGCGGATGTGGGTTCTTTATCACAACACAAGAGCAAGAATTTCTCGTCACCTGCTCTGACGAATGGTGGCTTGAGGTGTATGGGCTTTGTAATGAGGATACCACCGCATCATTCGACGTTGATTCAGTTTCGGAAATAAGCGACGACGCTGTGATACCAAACAAGACGAGGAAGGCGCTTTGGCGCGCAGTGTCTCGTGATCCTGAACTTAATTTACTTGGGAACATCGTCTTTTTGGCACCAGATGTAGTGGGGCTCGTTCAGCTCGAGATTAGACCAGCGACTGTGTCTACTTGGAATGTACGGTCCGGGCAGTTTTTGGAAAGCATTGTTCTTCGTGGTGAATACACTTACCAAACCATGTGCAAAATCAGCAACACCGAGTTCGTGGTAGGCTGTTCAACCGGCCACTTGTTCAGTTTCGAACATGAGGGGGGCAAGAACTTGCGCGAAACGAACCGTATTTGGAAGGCACATGCCGACCTCATCTCGACCATATCATTTCACAATGGCACGATCTTCACGACTTCTGGCGACTGGACGGCTCGGTTGTGGGACGCGCAAACGAAAAAGCGATTAGCGGTTCTATACCATGATGAAAAAGTATTCAACGGCGCGATATCGGACCAGTACATTGTGACATGCAGCCGTTATGGGCGGTCGCGCTGGGAAAAGAGCGAACTTCGTATTTATCGGAACAGCGAAGGGTACCCGCTTACGAAAATTCTGCGGTCGCCTGAAGGAATGTTCTCGCCAACATTGCTCGAAGGCGGTCGCGTATTGTGCATACTGACAAGCTACAAAGATGAAGACGGTGAACCGCTAGTCCGAGACACCCTTCTAGCTATCGATTTTGAAAACGAGCTGATGCTGGCGCGACTGAAAGTTGGTTGCCGTGGTATTGTGAGGCACAAACTTCTTTCTGATGGGCGTCTCATCGCAATTGGTCACGGAGGTTGCCGAGGAGTCATAGCAACACTTCCTCGTGACTTGACAAGATTAATTAGTCCGAAGACAACCGAGAAACTGTCGAAAGTTAGGAGACGAAGAATGTGCACACTGATGTGAGAACGGTGAGCGGCTATTTCGTTCAGGTGTTTCCCATTTAGTTTTGTTCTAATGACCACTAATTGCGACCGTGCCGGCAAGAGGGTTGCGGAAATTCATGAAATGGAACTGTTACTTCCCGTGTCTGCTAAAGCGGAATGCTAAAGGTGGGTTCAGCAATGGACTAGAACTTGGTTACTAATATGCCACCTAGCGCTGGTTAGCATCGAAAAGTGGAGTCAGTGATTTGCGCGAGATAATTGACCATGGATATTGTTTGCAAAAGGATACAACGGTCACTACTGCGGAGGACTGGTCGGCTCGTTTATGAATTGCGAAAGCCAAGAAGCGCCTTGTGCTTCTGAATCACCGGTATGAACTGCTCAGTTCTGCCATTTCGGGTAACTACATCGCGACAGTTATTCAATATTGTGTGGCCTATTATGGGAAGAGTGGCATTCAGATCAATCAGAACAGCGAAGGATGTCAACTGGTGAAAATTTTCCGCGCTCCGGAACGAATCATGTATCTATGGGTGCTCGACGGCAGATGCATTGATTTCAAGTTAGATGTGCTAATGACGAGAGCGAATGTCGGTTCGTCCGTAATTGTCTTACGGTTATCGATGCCGCAACTGAACGTGTGTTCGGACCTCTGACATAGCTGCTGAAGCAGCGCAAGAAGGTGCACTGTAACCGTCTACCCATATTCACTTGTCTCCAGTCCCTCGCACACTTTTTTCTCACCTAGACATCTTCAGAAGTAATGTTCGTAAAATCAAAGTGCATGCGGTTTGCGAAGTCTATGTGAACTTAACCATCGCACCATGGCATTACGAACAGATTAGCGTACATGCCGCTAGGCCCATGTTCAATTAGGAAAGATCACTACAAAAGGTCGGGCAAAGCGGAATGACCGTCCCTTCTTGAGAACGGTGGGGATGAGAAACGGATGTACGGTACATACCTTCCCTCCGAACCCCCTTGGAATGCCCTTTGTTTTTATTTTTATTTCAATATTAATCCTGAAATGACCCCCTAGTATATGTTTCTAATCGTATTCATAACGTCAAATAAACTCGTTTTTTATTTATCTCAATTAGATCCAAATACACGTTGCACTCCATGCAAAAATTGAGGATCCAGAGTGAAATACCAGGTCTGAAATTGGAAATTACAGAAAGTATCAACGTTGGATTGGAACTTGTTCAGAAACGCTTCTTTCATAAACTGGATTTGGTACTGGATCAGATTCACAGCTTAATTACTACACTCCAGTCCATTGAGCTTGATAATGGTCAGGCCTGACGTAGAGATAACTTCCTGCCCTGAATGGTAGAATTTATAGAATTGGAAGTGCTTTAGGCGGGAGTGAAAAAAATAAGAACAACTCAACTCAAGTCAATGAATAAAAGTGACTTGTTCAGAAATAAAAGCTTGTCTCTAAAGAAGTATATTTGTACAAATCGAATCATCAAACTCCTTATCATCTCGAATTTTAATATTTTTAATACGATTTGATGCTCGAGAAATGCAAAGGTTGGATTCCTTGAACCACTATGAGGTTGGAAAGTCCATCTCAACTGTATGGGTTCAGGCAACACTACGAGCATAAAATCTAATACTTTAATACAAGAAGTCATTTCTTAATTAAAAAAACACCATGCCAAGTATTTTCGAACGTTAGTCCGATCGAATAAGTTCAGAAATGGACTCTAATGAATTGTTTTTTTATTATTCAGAAAGTCTCTTGTCCACACTGTTTTCAGTATCTATCATGATCATTCATTTTTCTATTACATTAGCTAATATCGGCATATATCCTGGTTTCCCTCGAAATAAATTTCTCGAAAATTATATGTCGTTTCTCGAATCATTTACGGATCTATACGTTCAGCATTATCTCTTGATTATCGTTTAACAGATTTCTACAACAGACGGTAGAAATTAAATGCGTATGTTTTTGTGCGTCTTACACTTGAATGAATCCGTCACGACTTTTATTGTTGATTCGATATAGTTTCGAAATACGCACTTCATCGAGCAAAATTGAAAATGTAATAAGGCAATCAGGCAAATTCTACAGAACTAAAATTTTCTGAGTCCAGTTCACAAGCATCTTCGTTCACATCTGATTTAGCTCTGTATAATTTCAGTGCTTTTTAATTTTTCTGAAATCAGGGTATTAACTGATTCTTTTGAAACTTCATCATCGTTACAAATACGTGCGCATCTCTTTCTTGCTTTCTAATCACATTTAAAGATTGAATGAAATTTCTTTTCGGTGCCTCAAAATTTTAACGGGAAATTAATTTAAATCTTTCCCTTTCCATAAATGCAATACCTTTCTCAATATTTTATTGTTGAAGTTCTTAGAATATTGAACTTCTTTGAAATTTTATGCTATGTGGTTCTACAAAAGTCAAGACCATAACGATTACATGAAATGTCTAAAATCACTACTGCCTGGGAAGTCTGAACTTTATCACTATTTGACTATGAGCCTTACCGAAGTTCTCGCAAAAGCCATGAATTTAATGCGTTTTTATCGAAAATGGAAGAGAATGCGGTGATGAGAAAGATTTCGTCTTCAAACTTCTTCTAATCGTTCAAGAATAATTTTTTAATTTAAAACATTTCAAGTTTTCTGTGATTATGATTCTCAATATTCCATGTAGCAATTTCACTAAAACAATACATTAACTTTGACAGTTTCTAGAACAGAATTTAATAACCAAATTGCCAGAATAGTACTTTCCGTTCAATGAAAGCTCGAAGTATGAATACATCATAAACGGCAATCTATTATTCTGAGCAGTTGCATTCTTTTCGTTCCCTCAAATCTGAAAAATATTGATTCCTTGTTAGGTTTCTCTTTCTGATATTTCCATTCCCAATTTAGAAGAAATTAAAAAATCGGATTAACGATGTGATAGAAATTTAAAACACTCTAACACCTTCAATAATACATTTTCCCA
>JAAUYH010060102.1_pt1 | contig 12908 bp, 13 predicted proteins | sample 7278061 | NCBI WGS metagenome assembly JAAUYH01 (sample SAMN14350203, study PRJNA611818) | marine sediment metagenome | isolation source: surface marine sediment (0.6m) | place: French Polynesia: Moorea | collected 2018-08
CACTTCCCCGAAACGCCGCATCGCACAGCTGTCGAGGTAACCTCGCCTTACGCCGGTATGGTGCTCTGTAAACGCGTACTGGCCCGGGTCGAGATTGGCGATGCGCTCTACCAGATCGCCTATGACGCTGATAGCGGGTGATGGCGTTCAACTTCGACACCCCGCATGATCGCCGCGAAGTCCCGGCGTTGAAGATGCACAAGATGGTGCTGGGCGAGGATGGAGAAGGCCTTTTTGCCGCAGGCGTGGCGGACATGGATTTCGAGGTCGCGCCGCCGATCCTCGCTGCCCTGCACCAGCGCCTTGAGCACGGCATTTTCGGCTACGAGGCCGTGCCCGACGGCCTGACCCCCGCTTTGACCGACTGGCTCCGCACCCGCCACGGCTGGCAGGTCGATCCCACCCACATTCTGCGCGCCCCGAACGCCCTCAATAGCCTCGCGATCGCCGCATCGCTCTTCTCGCATCCCGGTGACGGCATCATCGTGCAGCCGCCGGTGTTCTTCGATTTCTTCGACGTGATCCGCGAAAATGGCCGGAAGGTCGTCGAGAACCCGCTGGTCCAAACCGGCAACCATTACGGGATCGATTTCGACGGGCTCGAGGCCCTTGCCGCCTCTCCCCTGAACGGCATCCTGTTCCTCTGCAACCCGCACAACCCCGTTGGCCGCGTCTGGACCCGAACCGAACTGACCCGACTCGCCGAAATCTGCCTGCGACACGGCGTTCTGGTCGTGGCAGACGAGCTCCACGCCGACATCACCTTTTCTGGCCACGGCCATACGCCCTTCGCCTCCCTCGGTCCCGAGCACGCCGCAAACAGCATCACGATCCTCTCCCCCGCCAAAAGCTTTAACATTGCTGCTTGCTGTTCGGCTTTCACAGTGATTCCGGATGAAGCCCGTCGTGCGAAATTTCAAGCCGAGAACAGCCGCCTGACGGTCAACAAGAACAACGCCTTCGCCAATGTCGCGATGATGGCCGCCTATCGCGACGGTACGCCGTGGCTCGACGCGGTGGTGGACTACATCGCCGGAAATGCTGCTTTGGTGGGCGAGCGCCTGGAAGACGTCCCGGGCATTACCGTGATCCCGCCCGAGGGCACGTTTCTGATGTGGCTCGACTTCCGCGCCCTCGGCCTCGCCCCCGACGCGCTCAACGCCTGGCTCCGCTCCGTGCCCCGTTGGGCGGTCACCAGCGGCGCCTCCTTCGGCAAAGCAGGCGAGGGCTTCGCCCGTCTCAACATTGCTTGCCCCCGCCCGCAGCTCGCGCAAGGATTGGACCGGCTCGCCGAGGCGCTGACCCAGCGCCCGAGCTGATTGCAGCGCCGCCGAACCACCGCTAGACCGGCCCCATGCTCGAATTCATCGCCGCTGCCTTCCTCTTGGTTATCACCCCCGGTCCCGGCGTGCTGTCCACCGCCGGCATGGGAGCGGCCTACGGGTTCCGGGCGGGCCTCCGCTATGTGCTGGGGCTGCTTCTGGGGCAACTCGTCGTTATCGCTGCCGTCGTGACCGGTCTCGCCGCCCTGATCCTTGCCAGTCCGACGATCCGCACGGTGCTTTTCGTCGCCTCCACGGCTTATCTCCTCTACCTCGCCTCGCGCATCGCCTTTGCCGGCACGAAGATCCGCTTCATCGAGGCCGAACGAGAGCCCGGCGTTCTCATGGGCTTTCTGCTGCAACCGATCAACCCCAAGGCCTATGTGGTCAACACCACGCTCTTTTCAGGCTTCGTGCTCTTTCCCGAGGCCTATTGGACCGAGGTCGCCGTCAAGTTCGTCGTGTTCCACGCACTCTGGATCCCGATCCACTTGGCCTGGCTCTATGCCGGGGTGTGGCTCGAACGCCTCGACCTGCCCGAGCGCACGCACCGGATCATCAACGTCGCCATGGCACTGGCGATGCTCGGGGTGGTGGGGCTCGCGGCGGCCTCGGCCATGCGCTGAGCGCAAAACCACGCTTCCAAACACGTCCACCCCAACCTATAGTCGCGCGCAGAGGCAGACGCGGACGACGGCAGGAAGGGGCAGGCCATGGCGCATATCATCGTCGTGGGGAACGAGAAGGGCGGTGCGGGCAAATCCACCGTCTCGATGCATGTCGCCACGGCGCTGTCGCGGATGGGACACAAGATCGGGGTGATCGACCTCGACCTGCGCCAGAAGACCCTGACGCGGTATCTCGAGAACCGGCTGACCTACCTTTCGCACCACTCGCTGAACCTGCCCACGCCCGAATTCAGCGACCTGCCTGATGTGGCCCAAGAGAGCCTGCGGCAAGGTGAAAATATCTACGACCGGCGCCTGTCGATGGCGGTTTCCGCGCTCGAAGACAGCTGTACCTTCATCCTGATCGACTGCCCGGGCTCGCACACCCGCCTCAGCCAAGTTGCACATTCTTTGGCCGATACGCTGATCACGCCCCTAAACGACAGTTTTGTGGATTTCGACCTTCTGGCGAAGATGGAAGGCGAGAACCACAAGATCACTGGGCCTTCGGTTTACTCCGAGATGGTCTGGAGCGCTCGACAATTGCGCGCCAAGGCAGGGCTGGAGCCTCTGGACTGGGTCGTCGTGCGCAACCGCGTCGGCGCGCAGCGCATGGTCAACAAGGAACTGATGGGCGAGGCCTTGGAGGCATTAGCGCAGCGGCTGGGGTTCCGCATCGCTCCGGGCTTCAACGAGCGTGTGACGTTCCGCGAGCTCTTCCCCCGCGGGTTGACGCTCTTGGATCTCAAGGACATCGGGGTCAAGCAACTCAACATCTCGATGGTTGCTGCCCGGCAGGAGTTGCGCGACCTGATGGCGGCGCTCAAGCTGCCTGGCGTGACGGTGGATTTCTGAGGGGAGGCACCCGGGGGGACAATAGGCCCCTCCCCTCTGCCGCTGCTCGATAGATCGCGGCCAATTTCGGTGTCCTTGGCGTGGGTCAGTCCCGGCACACCCCGCGCGCATAGCTGCCGACCTCGCGGATCACATCACGATCGCGGGCCTCCACCCGGATGCCGGACAATTCGGACTCCAGAACCCGTGCCACCAACCCGTTCAGCGCCGTGACCCGGTAGCAAGAGATCGTGGGCTCCGCATGAGCGTAGCCGACGCCGCTGTCATCGGTCAGAAACAGATAGCGGCCCTCGGTCACCAACGCGGCCTGGCGCATCAGGAACTCGGATTCGGCGGCCACACCGCTGGCGCCCAGGCCGAAGATCTGCACGCCGTCCTCCGCCGCGCGACGGGCGGCGGCAAGATAGGCGCGGGCGTCCCCGCGATGCGGCGGCGCGTCGGCGATGTGGAACAAAAGCCGCTCGCCCTTGCCCCGACGCCAGTTCAGCCCGACGCCCGAGGCCAGCGCGGCAGCCGCCGCTTCCGGGTAATCGCCACCCCCTGCCGCATCCTGCGCGCGAAGCCAGCGGATCATCTGTCCCTGGCGGCCGGTGAAGCCGAAATTGCGCACGGTGTAGAGATCGCCCTCGTCGCGATAGACGACGAGCCCATAGCGGATATCGACGCCCGGCGCGCGCGACTGTGCCTTGCGCACGATGCTGCGCAGTTCGGCGGTCAGCCATTCAAGCTCGTCGGCCATGCTGCCGGTGGTGTCCACGACGAACACGAGATCGAGGAAATCCGGTCGCCAGCCGCCCTCGAACGGCAATGTCACCGGATGCCGCCCCGAACCGGCAAGCAGGCGAACCACATGCGCCTGGCCCTGGCCCTCGGGAAAGGCGCGCAATTCCACTGCCTGTCCGCCCAAGCCACCGAGCAGTTCCGGAAACACGGTGATATTTCCATCCACCCCCGAATAGCCGCTGTGAAACGGCGCCGCCGCGCCGGGCCGGCGCAAGGTGTAGCGCACGCCCGGAGCCGGGCGTCCGTTCGGCGCCCTGAGCTGCGCCAAAAGCGGCCGCATCGTTTGCAGACGCGGCAAGCCGGTTTCGGACCGCGCCACGTGCGCATAGCGCTGGAAGGCGGCGAAATTCAGCGTGTCGTCGATGTCGCCGGCCGTCAGAACCCCGGCGCGGATTGCGGGCATCCGGCCCGGCGCCTCGGGCACCGGCGCTTCAAGCAACGGCTCGGCGCTGTCGATGACCGGCGCGGGTTCAACCACCTCCGATTCGACGCGGATGTCCGATACCAGCGCCCCGCAAGCACTCAACAGCGCTGCGCTCAACAAGAGCAAGGCGCGGTTTTTCCAGCCGAGTGGGAACAGGTGGAACCGGGTGCTTTCCATGGCGACTCTCCAATAATGTGCAAATTACACATTATGAGATTCGATTGCGCTTGACAAGAAAAATGTGCATATTACACATATGCTCGACTTTCTCGATCCCCTGTTCGCCCCGCTCGCACGCCTTCTCGTAGCCCGCGGCGTGCCCTTCGCCGAGCTCGCCGAGCGGATGAAGGCACATTACGTGCAAGAGGCGAAAGGGCTCGCCGAGGGCAAGATCACCGACAGCCGGCTTTCCGTGATGACCGGGCTACAAAGACGAGAGATCGCCCGGCTGCGAGACTTCGCCCCCCGGCAGCCTAAACCCAGTCACGAGGCGCGGCTCGTGGCACTTTGGCAATCAGAACCCGGTTATCACACCGACGGCACGCCGCTGGAACTGCGGAAAAACGGCGACGCGCCATCCTTCGAGGCGCTTGCACGCGTCGTGCGCCGCGACGTGCACCCGCGCACGATCCTCGACACGCTGGAGATGGCAGGCACCGTGCAGGTCGATCCCGAAACCCAGACCGTTCGGCTGATCGAGACCTCCTACCAGCCGCTCGCCGGATCCGAAGAACAACTCGACTACCTGGCAAAGAACCTGGGCGACCACCTCGCCGCCGCCAATGACAATGTGCAGGGCGCCACGCGTCCGCATTTCGAACGCGCGGTGCATTATTCCGGTCTGACCGCGGCGCAAATCGAGGAGTTGCAGTCCGACTATCACTCTGCGCAGATGGCGGTGCTGGAACAGCTCAGCCGGAAGGCCGCCGCCATGAAGAAATCCCGAGCCACAAATGCGACCCGCCGTTTCCGCGCCGGCGGGTATTTCTATCAGACCGAGGAGGCCGGGGAATGAGCCGGCTGAAGGCGCTCGCCAGTGTCCTTCTTCTCGCGCTGCTGGCGGCCTGCGCGGTGCCCACCACCGAAGAGGCGGTGATGTTGGAACCCGAGCCGGTCATGGCCGAACCGATCTCGGCCGAAACACTCGACCGCACCGAGCCCTGCGACCCGAACGACCCCGATGATGGCATCGGCGGCACTGGTTGCACACCGGAACTGGACTGACGCGCCTAGGCCCCGGCCTCTTCCAGCACCTTGCGCGCCACGCGGAAGCATTCGAGCCCCTGCGGCACGCCGCAATAGATTGCCACGACATGGATGATCGCCCGGATCTCCTCCTTGGAGACGCCGTTGTTGATCGCCCCGCGGCAATGAATCTCCCATTCGGTCATCTTGCCCAGCGCGCCGATCATCGCGAGGTTCATCATCGAGCGGGTCCTGGCATCGATCGTCTCGTCACCCCAGCCGAACCCCCAGCACCAGGCCGTCATCGCCTCCTGGAACGGCCGCGTGAAGTCATCCGCCGCCGCCAGGTTCTTCTCGACATACTCTGCGCCAAGCGTCGCCTTGCGCTGCTCCAGCCCCTTGTCGAAAAACCCGTCCATGTCCCGCTTCTCCTTCGTTTTGTCGTCTGAAACTCAGTCTCTGCCCGGCGCAAGCGCGCCTTCGGCCAGAATGATCGAAAGTGGTTCTGTGATCGCTGCAAAGGGCCGCGCGCCGCCATGTTCGAATTCGGCAAACCGGATCTCAGCGCGCTTTTGGTGCCCGAGCCGGTTCAGGGCCACATGCTGCGTGGCAACCGAAGACAACTCACCGACCACCCAGGCGTATCCCTTTTCCCGCGCCCTCTCCTGCGCCGCCTGCCGGAGCGCCTGATAGACACCGCGACACGCATAGCCCTCGGAAATCGCCGCCATATCGATCAAAACGACTTCGCCGGCGCCGAAATCGCGGAACTGACGATACTGGCGGCACAGGGCCTCGGTCAGTGCGGCGAGCGGCGCGAATTTCGCAGAGACCGCCCCGGGGTGCATCGTCCCGGCAAGATCCGTGGCCAGGAGACACCCCGCAAGCGCGCCGCCCGGTTCCGTGGTCGCGGCGACCGAAAGCCCCTCGGCGAGCATTGATCCAAATTGGGGACGCAGATAGTCCCGGTACTCGGCAAGTCCGATCCCCAGCGCGGTGTGCAGCGTGCTACCGGCCGCGAACACCCGCGTCGCCAGTTCGAAGGCCGCGTCAGCCTGCTCCGGACCAAGCGGCCCAATCACGATGTCGCCAGGCGCCCCGCCCGCCAGAGCCTGTCCGGAACGCGGTGTCACTTCCGCCCCGGCGCCGCGGCCCCCAGCCGGATCGCTACGTTCTTGGTCTGCACGTAGTTCCACAGCGCTTCGCGGCCCTTTTCGCGCCCGTAGCCCGATTTGCCATAACCGCCAAAGGGCGTCTCGACCCCGCCCGCGAACCACTCATTGACGAAAACTTGCCCCGCACGCAGTTTTGCGGCCGCCCGCATCGCCCGGTCGACATCCGCCGTGAAAACCCCGGCAACGAGCCCGTAAGACGTGCCGTTGGCGATCCGGATCGCCTCGTCCTCATCGTGGAACTTCTGCACCGAGACGACGGGGCCGAAGACCTCGTCCTGGGCGATGGTCATGTCGGGCGCAACGCCGTCCAGCACCGTGGGCTCCATGAAGAAGCCGGGAATGTTCAGCGCCCGTCCGCCGGTGACGACACGCGCGCCTTCGGCCTCGGCCGCCGCGACCATGCCCACGGCGCGGTCACGCTGCGCGAGGCTCGCCATCGCGCCCATGTTGCGCCCGAAATCGGGTCGCTCGATCCCCGGCCCCACCGACAGCGACCTCGCCACGCCCGCGATGCGCTCCACCAATTCGTCGTGCACGGAATCGTGCACCACCACCCGGCTCATCGCCGAGCAGACCTGGCCCGCGTTGAAATAGATCCCCCAGCGGACGTTCTCCTCGAAGGCCTCGAGATCGGCGTCGGCATGAACCACCGCGGCCGATTTGCCGCCGAGCTCCAGCACGCAAGGCACCACCATCTGCGCCGCCGCCGCGGCGATCTTCTGCCCCGTGGCGACCGAACCCGTGAAGACGATCTGATTTACATCGGGATGGCTCGCGAGCGCCGCCCCGGCTTCGTGTCCATGTCCGCACAAGATATGCAGCGCGCCCGTTGGCAGCCCTGCCGCCTCCGCCGCCAAGGCGAAATAGCGCGACGTCAGGGGATCCAGCTCCGGCGTCTTCACCACCACCGTGTTGCCGGTCGCCAGGGCCGCCGCGATCGAGCGCGCCGCGACCTCGAGCGGATAATTCCACGGGATGATCTGAGCTGAGACCCCGTAGGGCTCCATCGACGTGAAATCGAAATAGCCCGCGCCGAGCGGGATCGAACGGCCCTCCACCGTTGCCGCCTGGTTGCCGTAGTATTCGAAATACTTCGCCGCCCCCTCGATCTCGACATACGCCTCCCACAAGGGCTTGCCCGCCTCGCGCGTGAGCACCGGCGCGATCTCACCGGCGTGCTCGCGGAAATACGCCGCCATCGCCTGCACGATCCGTCCGCGTTCGAGCGGGCGCAGGTCGGTCAGCGCACCGCTCTCATGGCAGCGCCTGGCCGCCTGCACCGCCCGGTCCACATCCGTCGCATCCGCCGCCGCCTGTTCGGCCAAAGACTGCCCGGTTCCCGGGTCATCCACCGTGATCCGCCCGGCCCCGCCGTCGACCCACTCCCCATCGATATAGTTCTGCCAATAGGCGGCGATCTCGGTCATGCGGGCCCTCCCCTTGTCGGCGGTCTGCCTGAGTCGCCGGGAACCCTAATCGGCTTTTCCAGGCGGCGAAACCAGCCAATCACTGACGCTGGGAGACCCGGACTCACGCCCGCATCAAGCGCCCCACGGGCCGGCCCAGCTTTACTCCGGCGAGCGACGCCATATGCCAGGCCAACGCCTGGTTCGAGCTGATCGCCGGCTTGCCCAACCGCGCCTCCAGCGAGTCCAGAATGCCCACCGTGCGCAGGTTGGTGCAAGACAGGAACACCGCCTCGACATCCTCGCTCGCGCCGATCTCCAGCCCCGCCTCCAGGGACGAGGCAGGATCGATCCGCGCCACCCGCGCCTCCTGCCGTTCGTCGAAACTGACCGAGGCCGTGACCGTCACACCCGCCGCCTCCAACGCCGCGATCAGCGGCGCCGAAACCTCCGCGATATAGGGCGACACAACCCCGATCCGCCGTACCCCCAGCGCCCCGATCGCCGCGCGCACCGCACTCAGAGGTTCGGTCACGGCCCGCGTCTTCACCGCCCCCCGGATCAACCCATGCACCGCCTCGGGTCCGATTACCGTTGCGCCCGACGTGCAACCGTATCCCACCGCGTCGAAGGCCAATGAGGGCGGCAACAACCCCGCCGCGCGCGGCAGTTCCGCCTCCATCTCGGCCAATGTGTCGGCGGTGACATGCGGCGCGCTTGGAACGCGGCTGACATAGGTCGCCACGTCCTCCTGCGGGAAAATCGCGCGGAACTCCGCCTCGATCGTCTCGTCCGATTGCAGCACGATCAGCCCCAGCGTCGCGGCACTCCCGATCGGCTCGGTGAGGCGGTAGCTCAGGCCCATCTCACACCTCCAGCACCGGCAATTCCACCGGCGCGCGGGGCGACAGCAACTCCGCCCCGCCTTCGCGGATCACGATGTTCTCCTCATGCACCATCATCCGCCCCGGCGCGATCTGCAATCCAGGTTCCAGCGTCAGCACCATGCCTTCGCGCAGCGGCGTGTGGTCGTCCGGGATCAGTGATGGCCACTCGGTCAGCGACAGCCCCAACCCATGTCCGAGCCGCCCGCCCTCGCCCGCGCCGCCGGCGCGCGACAACACGCCGTCCATCGCGTGATTGAGATCCGCCGCCGTCGCCCCAGGCCGCGCCGCCGAGAGCCCGGCCTCGGTTGCTTCGTAAAGCACCGCCTGCGCCCGCCGGGTGTCATCATCGGGCGGGCCCACACTGTAATTCCGGTCGAAATCACAAAAATACCCCGCCTTGACCGCGCCGGTGTCCAACATCAGCACATCCCCCGCCTGCAGGGGCCGTTCGGAGGCCGGAGATATCACGTCTCCATACCCCCCCGGCCCCGCGCCGCCGGCAAGATATGGCACCCAATCCGCGCCCCCCTCCAAAAGCAGTCGCTGAAAGTCCCGGAACACGACATCGAGCCCGGCCCCTGCGCTTGCAATCTCCGGCACCCTGTCAAAGGCGCCCCCAGCCACGGCGCAGATCTCGCGGATCCGCGCAATCTCGGCCTCAGATTTCACCTCGCGCACCCGCTGCACCACGTCCGTGGCATCGACAATGCTGCGATCGCCAAGCACCCCCCGCAGCCGCTCGTAATCCGCCAACGGCATCCGCAGATGCGTCTCATGCCCCATCGGCAGCCCAACGCTCCCCGTCTCGGGCACGCACTCCGCCAACGCATCGGCCAACAAGGTCACCCCGTCATCCCGTAAGTCCGGCGCGGTCCAGGTGCGGATGTCCCGCACCCAGGTCTGCCGCATGAGCTCCGCCCCGATCCCCGGGATCACTGCCACTGGCGCGCCTTGCGCAGGGAGAACCACGAACCAGGGCCGGGCCGGGCTTTCCCAGAACCGCGTCAGAAATCCGGTGAGATAGAACACGTCCGGCGCGGTCGTCAGCAACAGCGCATCGACGCCCGCCGCCGCCATGCGCGCCTGCAGCCGCACCGCACGGCCCTCGAATTCCGCGACCGGAAAAATCACCCCGCCACCTCGGTGGCGATGACCAACACTCGAGCTTCCGGTCCCAGATCCGAGGCCAACATCCCCGCGACCCCAGCCGCCCCCGAGGGTGTCGTCGCGATCCCCTCCGCCTCGAGCGCCTCGACCGCCTCCGAAGCCTCCGCCTCGGACACGGTCACGAACACATCCGCATCCCGCGCCAAACCGCCCAAGGCAATCAACGAAGGCTCCTTGCAATCCAGCCGTCCCATGGCACTCACCGGCCCCTCAACCAGCACCGCGCGCCCCGTCCGGACGCTCTCCATCAGGCAGGGCGCCGCCTCGGGCTCCACCACCACGATCTCCGGCCCGTCGCCCCAGGTTTCGCGAACATAGGCCGCCACCGCCGCCGCCATCCCGCCGACCCCCGCCTGCAGAAACACATGGCTCGGCGCATCCGGCGCCTGCCGCACCACCTCGGCGGCCAACTGCAGATACCCCTCCATCACCCGCCGTGCCGGGTCCACGTATCCCGGCCAGGAGCTGTCCGACAGCAGCACCCATCCTTCGCTCTTCGCCAGGTCCCGCGCCGCCGCCATGCTCGCCTCGTAGTCCGCTCCTCGGCGCAACACCTCCGCCCCCGCCGCGCGCAACCGTTCCGCGAACTCCTCGGGCACCGTCTCCGACAGCACGACAACCGCCCGTGCGCCAAAGATCCGCGCCCCCGCCGCAACCGAAAGCCCATGGTTCCCCGCGCTCGCCGTCACGTAGGTGCGCCCCGCCAAAGCCGAGCCCAACTCGCCCCCCGTCGCCACTGCATCGCACGCAATCGCATAGGCCGCCCCCAAGGCCTTGAAGCTCCCCAACCCCATCCGGCCGGTCTCATCCTTCACCCAGACATCCGCAACCCCGGCCCGCGCCGCCAAGCCCGGCGCCTCCCGCAACGGCGTATCCGCCGCCGCCGGGCATTGCTCCAGCAGCAACGCGACCGCCGCCGCATCCGTGCTCGGCCAGACCGGCGCACCCGGCCACAGCCCCGGCAAACCCTGCCCGCGATACGGGTTCCGCAACATCGCCATCCAACACCTCCCACGTCCCAAACAACCTGACCACGCCCCGCCCGCAATTGCAAAGCCCGCCATTCTATGCCCAGATCGCCACCGCGGCAGACGGGGAACGCATGACCTACCGGATCGATGGACTGCAATACGCCAACTGGTCAGAAAAGATCTTCCGCCAGATGCGCGAAGGCGGCCTCGACGCGGTCCACGTCACCATCGCCTATCACGAAACCTTCCGCGAAACGGTGCTCAACATCGAGCGCTGGAACCGCTGGCTCGAAACCCATCCCGACCTGATCCTGAAGGGGCGGTGGGCGGGCGATATTCGCGCAGCGAAGGAGACCGGCCGAACCGCCGTCTTCTTCGGATTCCAGAACCCGTCGCCGATCGAGGACGATATCGGCCTCGTCGAAATCGTGCACGACCTCGGCGCGCGGTTCATGCAGCTGAGCTACAACAACCAGTCCCTTCTGGCGACGGGCTGCTACGAGACCGAGGACCCCGGGCTGACGCGCATGGGCCGCGAGGTGGTGGCCGAGATGAACCGCGTCGGCCTCGTCATCGACATGAGCCACTCCGCCGAACGCTCCACGCTCGAAGCGATCGAGCACTCCACCCGCCCGATCGCCATCACCCACGCCAACCCCGCCAGCTGGGCCCCCGCCCTGCGCAACAAGTCCGACACGGTGCTGAAGGCGCTGGCCGAAACCGGCGGCATGCTCGGCTTCTCGCTCTACCCGCATCACCTCAGGGACAAATCCGCCTGCACGTTGGAAAGCTTCTGCGAGATGATCGCCCGCACCGCGGACCTGATGGGCGCGGACAAACTCGGCATCGGCTCCGACCTCTGCCAGGACCAGCGGGACTCGGTCGTGGAATGGATGCGCGTCGGGCGCTGGACCAAGCGAATCGACTATGGCGAGGGTTCCGCCGCCGCCCCCGGCTTTCCGCCGATGCCCGATTGGTTCCAGGACAACCGCGATTTCGGCAACCTGGAAACCGGCCTCCGCGCCGTGGGTTTCAGCGCCGACGAAACGGCCGGCATCCTCGGCGACAACTGGTACCGCTTCTTCGAGGCGAACTTCGGCCCGGAGCGCGCCCGATGACGCACCCTACCCCCGGCCCGTCCTCGCCCCCGGACCTGCGCCCTCCGCAACAGGTCATGCGGCTCGACCGCATGGGTTCCTTCCACCAATCGCGCCTCAGCTTCATGCGCATCCTCCTGCGCCGCCTACGTGCTGAGCGCTGGCAATTCACCCGGCCCGTCTTCGACATCGACGAGAACGGCGTCGGCCGCGCCGTCTACACCGCCCGCGGCCCTGACCGCGCCTACAGCCTCGTCGCATTCGGCCATGACCTGCCCGATGACCAGCGCTCCGACCGGGTGATCGCCGAGGCCTGGGACGCCACTTTTGCCCTTTTCGACGGTGAGCCGACGCCAGAGGACATCGACCGCCTCGCGAAAAACGTCCCTCTGCAAGAGGCCGGGCGTGTCTCCGAAAAAGAACTCTCGCTGTCCCGCGCCAACCGCTCCGTCCGGCTCTTCAACTATGTCGTCGAGGCCCTCGCCGTCGGTCGCCAGCCAGACGCGCAGAAGGTCCAGGACGTCGGCTACCTGATGCGCACCACCGCCGTCTATGGCTCCGGCAAGTTCGGCGCGGCGGATCGCGAGACCATCGCCGCCCGCCCCGAATGCGCACCGCCGTTCCAGATCGAGATGCTGGCCGTCTACCTGATCCGCACCTTCGTCTTGGACCTCGTGGAACACATGGCCGCCCTGCGCGCCCCCGACACCGCCGTCGGTCTCGACCCCGCCCTGCGCCGCCGCTTCGGCATCGGCAATTCCACCGGCCTTGGCATGGCGCCCTTCCTGATCAACCACCCGGTGCTGCTGAACAACTGGATCGCCGCGCGCGAGACCGCCTTGCAGCGCGTCCGCGCCTTGCCTTCGGCGCACCCGCAAGAAATCGCCACCCTGCGCAACCGCCTCGGCCGCGCGCGCCTCAACGCCGAGACCTGGCACAGCGACGATCCCGTGCAGACCGCCCGCACC
>JAAUYH010094739.1_pt1 | contig 12908 bp, 11 predicted proteins | sample 7278061 | NCBI WGS metagenome assembly JAAUYH01 (sample SAMN14350203, study PRJNA611818) | marine sediment metagenome | isolation source: surface marine sediment (0.6m) | place: French Polynesia: Moorea | collected 2018-08
AATTTTGGGTCTCTATTGGTAAATGTCGGGCATCTGGTTTATCCATCACAAACCTCCTGTTGCCTCTATCTCCATTATCCCTCCCTTGGATTGCCGGAGTAATAATTGCTTTCGAATCCGACTCTTGAGCCAAGACCAACACCGTTCAATCTTATTCAGGTCAGGTGAATAAGGCGGCAAATACCAAATCTCACATCCCGCCGCTTTAACCAACTGCTCAATGTCTCCCCCCTTGTGAAAAGTAGCGTTATCAAGCACCAACTTTTGCCCTGGCTTCAATACAGGTATCAGGCAGGTTTTTAACCAAGTTTCAAACACGGTTCGATTACAGGCTCCTTCGATGGTGAACGGGGCTAGCAACTGCCGTCGGCAAAGGGCCGCAATCATATTGACGCGACCGCTTCGGCGACCTGATTTCAAAGCATGAATGCGTTCGCCTTGGGGACTGTAGCCATAGCCATAGTCGTCTCGATTGTCCATCCCCGCCTCATCGGCAAAGACAATCTGCTCCGGCTCCAAAGCCGCTAGCCGTTGAACAAACTCAATTCGTTTTTGCTCGTCTCGTTCTCGGTAGCCGTAAGTCTTTTTTTTCGGGTGAACCCAATCTTCTTAAGCGCCCTAGAGATCGTCCGATCGCTGATCTCCCCTTCCCACAACTCAGCCATCTCCTTCTGGGTCTTGTCAGGGTGCTTCTGGGCAAAGGCTCGGAACTTCTCCCAATCCGTAATCTTGTGGCTATGGCCGGTGTGTTCTCTAACTTTAGGTTGGACATCGCCGGTTTCGGCTTTGAGACGCAACCATTGATTGATGGTGTTTCGACTGATGTGGAAGTATTCGCTGGCTTCGCAACGCTTCATCCCATCGAGTTCGATAGCGTCAATTACTTTGCACCGCAAGTCGTAGCTGTAGGGTTGGGCCATGGAGATGCACGCTTCTAGACTATCTTCCAGTCTACGTCCTAACCAATATGGCGACTGCTATATCTCCCTAAGCGTCTTCAAATTGCTGGAGTGAGCCCTTCCTTGCGAGATTAGAACTGCTTTAGACATACTGCTTAACCACTCGCCATAGATAGAAAAACGGGCGCAGGAAAATGTACAAAAACCAAAGGGGCTCTGGCAACGTTAATACTTGCCAATCTCTAGCGCTGAATAATAGGCGATTAACACAGGCGATTCGATAAGAAAGTTGATTTTTCAGGCGCATTTCATAGTACAAGTTTTGCCAGAGTCTCCAGGGGGCGAGCGGGGGGGTGTTGAAACGACCTACCGTTGATCTAGGCTGGGTGTCTTGGATCTTTGCGGCTGCGATGGTGGATAACCAGAGTTGCGATCGCCCTTGACAGGTGTTAGACCAAACCCCAGGAATTTCAATCCCAAGATATTTCTCCGTTAGGAGTAATGCCTGACCCACCGCCCGACGAACCTTTAAGCGAAATGCAAATTCGTGCAAAGCCTCCCAATTTAAGGTTTGATAATGCTTAACCAGCATGGCGATATCCATCAGCCAAATCAGACGTGACCACTGATGTACAGCACCATGAACGCTTAAATAAAGTATTTGATGCTCTGGGCAAAGCACTCGAACAGTATTGCCTCGATTCACTGTTAATTCTGTCGCCGATCGCCACGCCTGATCAAACGCTAAGCAAAACAGTCGGGGATTACGAGACCAACGAAAATGGAGATCTAAGGAGAGACGTTTCTGGCTAGACATCCAGGATATTTCCCCCTGTTGGCCTATATATAATTTTTGCTGGGTCAGGTTCCAATGCTGAGCAACTTGCCATTGATAGTCTGTTGACCGCATCAGATCCAGCGCCTGGGCGCTGGCGGCCGGATCAACCAATAAGTCAATGTCCCCCGGCTGACGCAGCGCCATATCTCCATAGAGCTGAGAACTTAACAGCGTTCCTTTAAGGGGAAGCACCCGAATCCCTGCCGTCTGAACCTGTCGCATCAGTTTTAGGGTTTCTGCGCCGAGCAGCAAACTACGCTGTACCATATCCTGGTTTTGAGTAACCAAGACCTGTTTGACTGGGGAGGGGAGGGAGTCTAAAAGCCCAACTTTCACGAATACCTGGTAGACCAGCGGCAAAACACCGTGGATGCGGCAGAGTTGTTCAAGTTGACTCCAATTAATCAGGTCTGAAATCCTGGGGTGAATTAAACTTGATGGCGCTAGATTCAAATAAACTTTTAAACAGTCAATCAGAAATACTAGTTGAGGATCCATCTCGAAATCCAGTTGCGTCAGCAACATTTCGACAACTCTGAATGGGGCGGTTGGAATACAAAACAGCCGACTACTGTGAACTGACCAAAGCCGTAGCCTCCAGTCACCCGCACCCGACCTGCAGCAACCCAAGCATGGGCTGTCAATTCACAGGTAGAGGAATCACGGGCCAGACCAAAGTATAGGGCGTAGGGAATCCGGTACAGTCCCAACAGCAAACGTGCAGTCACTGCCTGGGTAAAACAGTTGGATCCCCAGGGGGTATATCGAGCCGACAACCGCACCACACGGCCAATGTGCAAGGCGCGCACTTCTTCCGCCGATTCCAGCAATGGGATTGTGGGAGGCAAGCTATTATGGACGCCCCAGCTAGAAACTAATCGTTTGAACGATAGGATCAGAATGATCGCTCGACTGAATCCCAACAACAGCCAGGTTGGGGCAAGCCAGAACTGAATAAACAGAGGTTGTCTAATTAGGGTCTTCACCTTACGGAACATATGCTCAGTTCAATACCTATAATTACCGAACCGCCATTCCAACCAATGGCTATCACGCTAGAAGTATGTGGGATAAAAATCGAAGGCGGGGGGCAATCAACTCATTGACTTGACCTGCATAACAGGTGATGTATATCAGGCAAATAGGGCATTGAGATTCACTAGCCTATCACAAATTTATGGAAAGAACCTGGCAACCATTAACCACGTGTGCGCCAGTTTACTCTGTCTATTGTGTAGGCCAATACGTGGCAGTAATGCAATGTTATTTGTTCGACTAAGGTCGTGTTTACAGTACACAGGAGCTGATGTACAAAAGGCTCAGTTGCTGTATTAATTGGATTATCTTCACTAGGCCCCCTTTTCTTGAAGCCCCTTGGCCTTCATAACGTATAGCTTAAGTACCTGGGCAGAAATATTTACAGACTGAGCAACCGTATTCAAGGGGTTTCAGCAGCTTTTCTCTGTAATTAATTTTGCCTACCTACTTATATATTTTTAAGCTGCGTTGGCGTCTGGTGTTTCCTTCCTTAACCAGTCCATAAAGAAATTTGTGGATGAGGTGAAGTCGGTTAAATTCATTAACTGTATTGATTGAGGCCCCATATAGGGGTAACTTATTCTGTCGTTTACGTTTTTTGCTGTGCGAAGTTTCTGTTATCGCGCCTACGGGTTAACTTTCCAGTCACACCTTCCGTTGCCGGGGCTTCTGCCTGCTGAAAACAGGACTCCAGATGTTTCGATCGGTTATGGAGAGATCCCTGCTGCCTTACCCGATCCGGCTACTCGTTTTGGCATCTGGGAGGCTGCGCCCAACAAGTTTTTGTTGAATGTTTCTCATGTTGCCCGATATCTTATCCTGAATGGTCAGGAAATCCGGATCGAGGCTGCGCCTGAGAGTACAGAGGATGATATCCGCACCTTTTTGTTGAGCTCCGCCCTGGCGGCGTTACTGCAACAGCGACATATTCTGACTTTGCACGCCAGCGCCATCCAAACGGCGCAGGGAGCCGTGCTATTTCTGGGCTCCTCTGGCAGCGGAAAATCAACATTGCTGGCTGGCTTGTTAAAGCGGGGATACGCCATGTTAACCGATGACGTCACTGGGATCATATTTGATGGAGATGGCTGTCCCTTGGCGCTGCCTGCGTTTCCAGTCGCACGTTTGTGGGCGGATGCGGTCGCCCAACTTGACTACGCTGGTTTGGCGCGACGGTGGGTGCGAGCAGAGTTGGAAAAGTATCTCCTTCCGGTCAATCATTTCTGGAAGAGTCCGCTTCCCGTTTGCGCCGCCTATGTGCTCACAAGCCACAATCAGGTGAACATTCAATTTGAGGAGTTGAAAGATATAGGTCGCTTCAAATGGCTGTGTCAATATACCTATCGCAAAAGATTCTTGCGCGGCCTTGAATTGGAGCCGATCCATTTTCGGGCCGTCACAACAATAACCAGACAGGTGAAAATGACGCGTGTGATCCGACCGGCGCATCCATTTCTGCTAAATGAGTTAGTTGATCGATTGGAGCAAGACTTTCGAGCCCAAGCGCATATGGAGCCCAACAGCGCATCCTATGCTGTCCCATTGGGGGTATAACAGTCACCATGTCAATTATCTGGCTCGTCTCTTATCCCAAATCTGGCAATACCTGGCTGCGCACTTTTTTGACCAACTACTTGCGTGAAGACGAGCAGCCAGCAGATATCAACAGTCTAATCGGCATGCCAATTGCCACCAATCGACATGAATTTGATGAACTGTTGGGGCTAGCGTCATCCGACCTTCGATCAGATGAAATCGAGCGTTACCGTCCTCTGATCTACAATTTGTTGGCGGCTGATTGTAGGAAACCCTTTTTCATCAAGGCCCATGATGCTTACACCTTAAACACAGATGGTCAAGCACTTTTCCCACGACAAGCAACAACTGGTGTGATCTATGGGATACGCAATCCGCTTGACGTGGCTGTTTCCTATGCTCACCACGAAAATAAAGCGATCGATGACATTATTGACCACATTAATTGTAACGCCCACACTATGCTAGAAAAGCCAGATACACTTTACTCTCAGTTATCACAACGGTTACTTTCCTGGAGCAATCATGTGTGTAGTTGGATCGATGATTCGGACCTAAATGTGCATGTCATCAAATACGAAGATATGTTACAACAACCGATGGCTACCTTTGCCAATGTGATCCGGTTTACCGGACTTACGCTGGATATGGCTCGTATTCGACGATCAATCAATTTTTCCTGTTTTGAGTGTTTGCAAGCCCAGGAAGCTACACATGGATTTGCTGAAAAGCAATCTACGGCCCTATCTTTCTTTCGCCAGGGTTTATCCGGTTCCTGGCGAGAGCATCTAGCTCACTGGCAAATTCAACGGATTGTTGATGCCCACAGCCAAGTTATGGACCGGTTTGGCTATTTGTTAGAGGCGCAGACTTTCTTGGGTGATTTTGCCTATTCTTGAAATGAACTTGACTCTTGAATAAGTAGTTGCGCAAAATTAATTACACAGTCGATGCGCAGTAACAACAGGATGTCATGTCGTTCGCGTAGCGGCTCCGTTCAGGAGCAATGGAGCGAAGTGGAATCGAGACATCTCAGACTTTAGCGGGAGATTGAGATTCCTCGCTTCTCTCGGAATGACACTTGGCCTCTGTGAAATTTTCAATACCCAGGTACTTACTCTATGGTGTTGGAGAAATAAAAGCCTTTCCCTTATCCTGAAACGTTATATGACCATTCAGCTTGACACAATAGTTGCTCGAAATGACACCATCTTGTTCAGCGATTTGGACAATCGGATGATGATGATGAGTATTGATAATGGGGAGTACTACAGCCTAGATGCAGTTGCCTCTCGCATCTGGACTCTGCTTGTAAATCCCCTCTCCGTTGCCGATATGTGTGTTACACTCGTCGCCGAATATGAAGTGAGCCTAGAAATGTGCCAACAAGATATCTTGGCTTTTATGAACGAGATGTCTATGTTAGAAATAGTTAAAGTCTTGAATCAAAGGCAGTAAAATGGAAGCCGATAACACAAAAGTAAACGTTGAGAACAAACCTGCATCTAAGAAGCCTTGGATAAAACCGACAATTGAGACAATAATGTCAGTAAAACAAACACGAGCGGGATTCCTCCCGGGCTCCGTGGAGAATCCAGTTTACTTTCCATCATAGTTTTTTAACTTCTTACAGGACTATGAATTAATCAAAAGATAATCGCTTTGATTAGTTCCTCGATTTTCTTGTATCAATCAAGAGGTTGTGCTTATGAGTGCAATCTGTGGCCTATTTCAATATGATATAGAGGGTTCTTCCAGGGTACTTGGCTCAATGCTTACAGCGTTGGACGAGTACGGCCCAGATGGCTTTGCCCAGTGGGCGAAAGGCGCAGCAGCGCTAGGGCAGCAACGGATGCTGGTCACGGTTGAATCTCAGCAAGACCCATTACCACGTTACGATGATACAACCCACTTGGCCATTGCTGCCGATATTCGTTTGGATAATCGCACCGCCTTGGGTAGTGCTCTGGGGATATCTCCCGCAGAGCAAAATCAATTGTCTGACAGTCAACTGATTTTGCAGGGGTATCGGCGTTGGGGAGAAAATTGCCCTAATTACTTTTTGGGTGATTTTGCACTGGCGATTTGGGATCCGCAGACCAAAGTCCTATTTTGCGCCCGCGACCCCATCGGGGCTAAACCGTTCTATTACAGTCTGAGTCCGAGAGGCTTCTTCTTTGCCAGCGATATCAAAGGCGTGCTTGCCGCACCAGGCGTTTCTCACCAGCTAGACGACGGCTATATTGCCGCCAGTTTACTGGACAAGTTTTTTGTCTCCCCCGACCACACTTTCTTTCAGGCCATTCGCAAACTGCCCCCAGGGCATACTCTGACCGTCCAGCCCGATGCCGTCCGCCTGGAGCAGTACTGGTTTCCAGAGCGGTCTCCAGAGGTGCGTTTTTCCTCTGACGCCGAATATGCAGACGCATTTCTGGAAATTTACACCCAGGCTGTTCATGATCGCTTACCTTCCCGGTATTCCCTAGGGGTGCATCTTAGTGGCGGACTGGATTCCTCTAGCATCGCTGTAATGGCTGCCCGTGAAATGCGGCGACAAGGTCGGCCAGCGCCAGCGACCTTTTGTTGGCAGCCTCCACCTGTCGGATCCTCTTCAACCGCCCAAGAATACGCCTTGATCCAGGCTGTTTGCGCCCAGGAGGGGCTACATCCGACTTACCAAGCTCCCAGCCCTGAAGATATTCTGGCGACTTTTCGCCGAGACGCGGCCTGTGAACCAACGGTAGGAACACTCTTGAATGAACTGGCGATCCAGCGACAGGCGGCGACGCAAGGGGTGCGGGTATTGCTTTCTGGGTGGGGTGGGGATGAAGGGGCGGCGTTCAATGGCCGGGGCTATTTCCCCGAGCTTTTGTTAAAAGGGCGCTGGCAGCGACTCTATCATGAAGGCAAGGCCCTGGCGGATCATCCCTGGAACTTTATCTTGATGGCGGCCCTATTGCCTCTGGTGCATAGTCAAGCCCCCAAGTTTCTGCGTCAGCTTCGACAGGGCAAATGGCCAGTTTCTGACTTTCCGTTGATTCATCCTGACTTTGTCCGTCGGGTGAAACCCCTGTGTCGCCAACACTATCGGGAGATTGGCGTCCGTCAGACCCAACTGCAATTACTGGCAAATGGCCATATCACCGCCCGAATTGAAGCATGGGCCGCCAGTGGGGCCCAGAATCAAATTGTCTATCGGTATCCTTTGCTGGATCGGCGTGTGCTGGAATTTGCCTTGGGATTGCCTCCAGAGCAATTCAGGCGGAGACGCTGGAATCGCTGGTTGATGCGCAATACCCTTCAACAAATACTACCGTCTGAAGTCTGTTGGAACGCTAACAAAGCGGACCCCATTCGCGTGCAGGCATTACGGGAGGCCATTGCCGAGACGCTTCCGTTAATCGCAAAATCCTTGACTTCTCGCTCCACACCCCCGACTAGAGCTGGTTATGTCGATGTACCACGCCTAATGGAGTATCTGGATGCAGATAAATTTAGGGCTGATCCTAAACTTGGGAATATCCGCACTGCGTTGCAATTCCTAGATTTAGAATGATTATCTCGTTTCAGCGAAAGTTTATTTTTGTCGCCATTCCTAAAACAGCCGGACACGCTATTCGACGAGGACTACGTCCTGCTCTGGATAAGAATGACTGGGAACAGTGCGGTTTGTTCGAAAGGAAGTGTTTTCCAGTTAAGTCATTAGCCTCCATAGGTCACGGTCACATTACCTGTCAACAAATTCAACCCTATTTACTGACAGGTATGTGGGAGACCTATTTCACATTCTGTTTTGTGCGCAATCCGTATGATCGATTTGTGTCATTTTGTTTTTTCTACAACCGTGAAAACTCACACATGCAGAAAAATCCACTGGATTTGATGAAACGAACCTTTCAGAACTCCCAAATAAAACAGCAGATTCTTTTCAGACCACAACACGAATTTGTGACTGATTCTTCTGGTCAACTCATAGTGGATTACGTGGGTCGGTTCGAAACCTTACAAAGCGATTTTGAGCACATCTGTCGCAAAATTTCTCTTTCCCCTAGCTCTTTACCCTTGATTAATGGTTCTCAACGAGGTCCCTATCCTGACTATTTTGACCCAGAACTCCAGGAAATGGTCTACTCGTTTTATAAGCACGATTTCACCCTGTTTGGGTACTCGGTGGACCTCATTTAGGCTTTCCGACTTATATTACTTCAGCAATATAAGTTCTGAACAACAACCTGGGGTCCATAAGGATTTCCCACTGTAAAATACACGCTCAATTACTGCAGACGTGAGATATGCCCCAAACCATCACAAAACCTGACACGATCCATCAACTGGGGGCAGTAGACATTGGTCCCCTTAAATCTCTTGTTGACTGCCTATCTGAAAAGGTCTGGAGGCAGGAAAATGAACGCAAAGAAAATAACTTCTATTGTTTTCATCACACCCAACATATTATCTTTCGCTTTATTGAAGGCAATCAGCACCCTTGCAAGTTTTATTCAAACCCCATTTGGTCTATTTGGCGGAAAATCCTATTGCCGATGATGGAGCAAGTAGCCGCACCTTATAACTATTCTCAACCCATTTATCCCAAAGTAATGCTAGCTCGCTTGGCCGCTGGCCAGATCATCGATCGGCATGTGGATGGAGCTGGATCAAACTTGTATACCCATAAAATCCATATTCCTTTGCAAACCAACCCACAGGCTAGGTTTATCGTGAAGGAATGGGCTTACCAACTAAAAGCAGGGCAGGCGTATGAAGTGAACAATATCGCACCCCATGCGGCTGAGAATTTTGGGGAAATTGACCGAATTCATCTCATTTTTGAGCTTTTTGATGGAGCGACCTAATTCTTCCTATTTTGACCTCCAGCCTGATTCTTTCTCCAAAGCCCCCCTAATTTTTGCGAGTAATAATATATTTAGCTCCTGCCGCAAAATCACCTCTGATTTCACTCTGCTCACCGGTTGACCAAACGATATCTACTTGCTCGACTTTCTCAAAATGCCCAAGTCCAAAATGCGCGATCGCCGGATCAAAAGAGATAAATCCTCCCCCTGCCTGGATTTCTCGCATTTGGTGGTCGCCATCACCATAGTGAATGATTATCTTGCTCCCTATGCCAAAGGAATTGCCAGCCTGATCTCGTAATTCAAAATCAATACTATGATGATTAATTGAATTATTGACATAAACTAAAATAGGACCTGCAATCGGTACAGACACAATGTCCAGATCCCCGTCATTTTCAATATCAAGATAAGTATAAGCACTGGTTGAAAGCAAAGAGTCTAACCCCAATGACTCAGTTGCGTCAACAAATTTTTTGCCCTGCTGATTATGGTAGAAAATATTGGCTGTTCTATTCCTTTTCTGAACACTTAAAAACCAACCATTGACCGCATAGAGATCTTGCCATTGATCATTGTCTAAATCAGCAAATTTAGCATTCCATGTCCATCCTGTCTTGTTGATTCCCATATCTGTAGCCTGGTCTACAAATTTTCCTTTAGCGTTTTTCATTAGCAAAACATTATCCTCTGTAACTTGGGAAATGTCTTGTTGGATTTCATATTCCGTAGGGATAGGACTATTCGGACTATGCTTACAAATAAAAGAAAATCGTTCCCAACTGTTAGGAAACAGATTGCATAACTCTGGATTATCATCTGCTTGATGTACAGAAAAGTAAACTAGAGACCAAGCGATACAATCTGAAATATATTCTTTGGATTCTATCGATTGGCATTGACGAACATCATTACTAACATTGTTTAGAGTGTTGGCAACGATTTCGTCTCGAACACCATGTGCTATCTTGCAGGTCTTTTGATGTTGCAGATCATCAATCTCAGAACAAAGTTGAGAGTTTTGGATATTCTGCTCATCTGAACTATCCTCATCAAAATGACTGATTTGTCCTAAGTAAATTTCCGGCGTCAAATCATTATTAAGATCAGCGGCGGCAACACTCATTGTTGTTTTAGTTGAGTAGGGAATAATATTATCTTCTGAGGTTAATAATTGAAAATCTCCACTACCATTACCGATGTAGTATAAGTCTGGTGGCTCAAAATCATTGCCGATAATTAAATCTAATAAATTGTCATTATTAAAATCCGTTAGCAAAGCAGTTAACGTTTCGCCGTCTTCACCTGACAGAGGACTCACTTGATACTGATTGTCTTCATTAATCAATAGAACATTGCGAGACATTGATGAGCCACGGTTACCTCTGTTCAGAGTCCCAAAAGCCCAATTACCCAGGACCAAGTCTAAATCTTTATCCCTATCCCAATCGCCAAAGGAAAACGCACCGGACATAATTGCTTCGGGATGATTTGGCAAAAGATGAAGATTTTCCTCTAAAAAGTCACCGGACTGATTGTAGATGACGTAATTCCCTTCGTTATAGGCAGAAAAAACAATATCAAGCCAGGCGTCATTATTTAGGTCCACCAAAGCAACATTGACCGTATAAAATTCCTTAAGTTGAGGAATATTGATTTGTTGTCGCACATAACCGTGACCTGATTGATTGGCATAGAGAGAAACCCCCTGTTCTGAGGTCAGGGCAAGATCTACCAAACCATCATTATGGATATCTCCCGCAGCGATCCCCCGAAATTCGGCAAAGGGTTCAATTAACTTTTCAACCGAGAAATAATAAGGCTCATCTAAACCCAATTCGCCTCCCATCTTTTTAGTAAAGAGGTTTTTTGATTCTCTCTGATTGTTTTTGGGTTGGAAGGGAATTTTCTGTATCGAAAGCTGATCGGTTGTGAGCATGGGCTGAGAGATCAGCGCAGTCTCTTTCAGAGATTCCGCCAGTTCAGCAGCAGGGATTATCGGCTGTTCACTTTCGACCCGAATAACTCTAGGAGGGGTCGTTGTCTGACTCAAGGCTTCGTAAAAGAAATGTTTTTGTTTGGCAACGTCCCATTTATGAATCTTATGACTAACACCACCGGCGAAAATGCCTAGAATTACCAATAGAGTTGTTGCGCCCAAAGCAACTTTTCGAGAAATAGCTTGAGAAACAATAAAATAGGAATAAATACTAAAAATTCCCAGTGTAAATAATAAGGTAGCTGCATATTTAATCGGCAATCCAGCTTGCCATAAAACAGCCGTGAGAATAACATCAAAAGCCATGGGGACCGGCATAAAAATTCCAATAATGGCAATTGTCAACATACTAACTAGGGTTATGCCATACCCCCAAACTGGCATAATTCTTGCTAATGATTCAAAAGGAATTATCGTCACAAAAGCTGCCCCCAGGAGTCCAGCTAATACCGTCAATGGGACGGTGGTTTTAAGAATTATCCATAGGTTTTTGCTTGAATTGAGCACTAACCAACAAAATGCTTTTGACCAACTCTCTACGGGCTCTTCTCTTTGACATTGGCTTTGGGTCAGCAAATTTAGATAAGGTCTCCTTTCCAGCTTTTGTCTTTGTTTCTCAGTGAGAAGAACTGCTTTTGGAGTCGGCAGTAACCGAGTCAGAAAGGGGATACAGACAAAAATAAAAACGATTGTTAGCCCAATCTTAATTGTGGCAATGTAATGAGGAAACATCGAAAAAAGCATGGTTAAGACTACCAAGTTAAGGGTTGGTGAGCTAACCATCATGGCTAAGGTGGTTTCGACTGACGCTCCTGCAGAATACAGTCCTTTAGCGATAGGGGCGGCGCAATTGACGCATACCCCTAACGGCGTTCCAATGAACATGCCTAAGAGGAGATTGGCGAAGGTATTCCGATATTGACGTTGACTGAGTAAGGAAAATAAAGTCATCAATAAAGCAGAAAACAACAGTCCAAAGGTCATTCCCTGCTTGTTGGTATAAATCCAATTAATCGTGTTATAGATAATTTTTACGATTAAGGGGAGATTTGAAGTGACTTTTACCAGGGTGTCAAACCCTAATGCAGATAATTCTGTATCTGCTCCCATGATTGCTTTTTCATTAAGGGCGGGATACCGGGAACCTGCCCAAAAAATAATGCCCACAATGAGCATTAATGCGCCAACCAAAAATAAACGTTTATCTTTTATTTTTTTTTGAGGCAAAGTGCTAAGATTGCCCATGCTTATTCCTAGTAACTTGAACTCAACTTAAGAATTAAATCTAAAATTTAATTATGATCAAGACTCTATAAATTGGGCAATTTCTATCTGAATTTTCAGTCTTTATTTGATGTTATGATAATTTTCTAGAACTAATATTGTTCGGATAAATTCTGATTTTTGTCAGAAAACTCCCCTCTTAAAAAAGTAAGAATTGATTCTTTTGAAAGAGAATCAACTCTTACTTCAAAAGGAGGACTAACGCTCAGCATCTTATTTAGCCTTTTTGAAGGGCTACAGTATACACAGACACCTTGATTTTCGTTTCAGTATGGTTTCCACACGACAGGAAAAAGAGACAGAGGAACCGATCTTTGAACTATAACCGTGTTGAGGGTTGGTTAACTTCGCGGTAGTGACCTGAAGGAAAGGATGAATGAAGTTCCCTCCTAGTCTTGGATGCATTGATTGATGACTGGATGAAAAGGTCAAAGTATCTTCGAAAAGCAGGAGCTACAATG
>JAAUYH010152802.1_pt1 | contig 12908 bp, 14 predicted proteins | sample 7278061 | NCBI WGS metagenome assembly JAAUYH01 (sample SAMN14350203, study PRJNA611818) | marine sediment metagenome | isolation source: surface marine sediment (0.6m) | place: French Polynesia: Moorea | collected 2018-08
CCTCTCCCGCCAGGGGAGAGGGGCGGAAACCAGCGGCTGGCCTTAGGCTCCCTCTCCCCTGGCGGGAGAAGGAGGGGCCCGCGCTTAAGCGCGGGAGGGTGAGGGGGATGCCCCGATCTCGCGGTAGAAAACCATGATCCCCGAACTCGGTCATTTCGCGCTGATCCTGGCGCTGCTGCTGTCGGCGGTTCAGGCCTTCGTGCCGCTGGTCGGCGCAGCCCGCGGCGATGCCGAGTGGATGGCCATGGGCCGCCCGGCGGCGATCGGCCAGTTCGCCATGATCCTGATCGCCTTCCTGGCGCTGATGTACGCCTTCGTGGTGTCGGACTTCACCGTTTCCAACGTGGTCGAGAACAGCCATTCGGCCAAGCCGATGCTCTACAAGGTGGCCGGCGTCTGGGGCAACCATGAGGGCTCGATGGTGCTCTGGGTGCTGATCCTGGCGCTGTTCGGCGCCATGGTGGCGCTGTTCGGCGACAACCTGCCGCCGCGCCTGCAGGCCCGCGTCCTGTCGGTGCAGGCGATGATCGGGCTCGGCTTCCTCGCCTTCATCCTGATGACCTCGAACCCGTTCCTCAGGGTCGACCCGCCACCGCTCGACGGCACCGATCTGAACCCGCTGCTGCAGGACCCGGGCCTCGCCTTCCACCCGCCCTTCCTCTATCTCGGCTATGTCGGCTTCTCCATGGCCTTCAGCTTCGCGGTGGCGGCGCTGATCGAGGGCCGGGTCGACGCCGCCTGGGCGCGCTGGGTCAGGCCGTGGACGCTGGCCGCCTGGTGCGGGCTGACCGTCGGCATCGGGCTCGGCTCCTGGTGGGCCTATTACGAACTCGGCTGGGGCGGCTGGTGGTTCTGGGACCCGGTGGAGAACGCCAGCTTCATGCCCTGGCTGACCGGCACCGCGCTGCTGCATTCCGCCATCGTGGTGGAGAAGCGCGACACCCTGAAGAGCTGGACCATCCTGCTCGCCATCCTGACCTTCGGCTTGAGCCTGCTGGGCACCTTCCTGGTGCGCTCCGGCATCCTGACCTCGGTGCACGCCTTCGCGGTCGATCCGGAGCGCGGGGTGTTCATTCTGGTTCTCTTTGCGATTGCCATCGGCGGTTCTCTGACGCTCTACGCGATCCGGGCGCCGGCGCTCAAAGGCGGTGGCCTGTTCGCGCCGATCAGCCGTGAGGGCGGATTGGTTCTGAACAACGCGCTCCTGAGCATCGCCGCCTTCGTCGTCGTATTCGGGACGCTCTTTCCGATCATGGCCCAGGTCTTCGACTACAAGGTCACCGTCGGCCCACCCTATTTCAACGTCGTCTTTCTGCCTGTCTCCGCTGTGCTCATTGCGGCGATGGCAATCGGTCCGATGTTGGCCTGGAAGCGAGGGGATCTCGCTGGCGCAGTGAGAAGACTGAGGCCCGCAGCCGTCGCCGTCGCCATAGTGATGTTGATCGTTGCCGTTGTTTACGGAACACGTCCGATCCTCGCCCTGGCGGGCATCGGACTCGCCGCCTGGGCCTTCTTCGGCGCGCTGACCGAATTCGCCGAGCGTATCCGCCTGTTCCGTGCGCCGTGGCCGGAGAGCTGGCGCCGCGCCAAGGGCCTGCCGCGCAGCGCCTGGGGCCAGACCATCGCCCATGCCGGGCTCGGCATCGCCATCGCCGGCATGGTCGGTACATCGGTCTGGCAGACCGAGCGCATCGAATCCCTGGCGTTAGGGGACACTGTCAGAATAGCTGGCTACCGCGTGGTCTTCACCGGCGTAGAAGAGATACAGGGGCCGAATTATTTCGCCGAGCGCGGCAGGCTGAGTGTCTATCGCGATGGCGAGTTCTTGACCAACCTGGAGCCCGAGAAGCGCTTCTACCCGGTCGCCGGCATGCCGACCACCGAGGCCGCAATCCGCACCACGATGCTGTCGGACCTCTACGCGGCGCTCGGCGACGGGCCGGACGACCAGGGGCGCTGGGTGGTCCGCGTCTGGCACCACCCGCTGGTGCCGTGGATCTGGACCGGCGCTATCATCATGGCGCTGGGCGGGCTGGTCAGCCTGAGCGATCGCCGCCTGCGCGTCGGCGCCCCGACCCGTGCCCGCCGGGCCATGCCGGCGCCGCCGCAGCCGGCGGAATAGGCGCGTCGCCCGGAGGGGCCTGCCAGGAATCAGCGATGACCGAGCCCGTACCGCGCCACCACAAGCCGCTGCCCAAGCGCTTCGCCGCCCGGCTGAGCGAGGAGGCCTACGCCACCCTGCGCGACCTGGCAGAGGCCACCGGCCTCGGCAACAACTACGTGCTGACCGTGCTGCTGGAGGATGCCGCGACGACCATCGACCGGGCCGCCTTCCTCAGCGCCGCCGAGGCGATGAAGCGCCGCCACGCCAAGGAGCCCAAGGGCGCATGAAACGGCTGATCTTCCTGCTGCCGGTGCTGCTGTTCGCCGTGGTGGCGGTGTGGATGGCGGTGCCGCTGATCCGCGGCGACGACCCGAGCGTGCTGCCCTCCGCCCTGATCGACCGGCCGGCGCCCGAGTTCGACCTGCCGGCCCTGCCCGGCGTGGCCGGCGGCGTCGCGCGCGAGGATCTGGGCGGCGCGGTCCGGCTGGTCAACTTCTTCGCCAGCTGGTGCGTGCCCTGCCTGGCCGAGCACCCGCTGCTCACCCGGCTGGCCCGCGAAGAGGGCATCCCGGTCCTCGGCGTCAACTACAAGGACGCCACCGCCGATGCGACCGCCTGGCTGGACCGGCACGGCAACCCGTATGACAAGGTCGGAGCCGATGCCGACGGCCGCACCGCCATCGACTGGGGCGTCTATGGCGTTCCGGAGACCTTCGTGGTCGATCGCGACGGGCATATCCGCTTCCGCCACGCCGGGCCGCTGACCCCGGACGTGGTGCGCACGCAGCTGATGCCGCTGATCGAGGGGCTGTCGCAATGAGCCGGATGGTCAGGATGGTCGTCGCGGTCCTGTTCGCGCTCGCCCTGTGGCCGGCGGCGACCGGCGCCGTCGAGCCGGACGAACGGCTGGACGACCCGGCGCTCGAGGAGCGGGCCCGGGACCTGTCCAAGGAGCTGCGCTGCCTGGTGTGCCAGAACCAGTCGATCGATGACAGCGACGCCGATCTCGCCCGCGACCTGCGCCTGCTGGTGCGCCAGCGCCTGGTGGCCGGCGACACCGACGCGGAGGTGCTGGCCTTCATCACCGCGCGCTACGGCGACTACGTGCTGCTGAGCCCGCCGGTGCAGCCAAGCACCTATGCACTCTGGTTCGGGCCGGCGGCCCTGCTGGTCATCGTGGCGATCGGGCTGGCGATGGCCATGCGGCGGCGCGGCAGCGCCTCCATCGAGCCCGACCCGTTGACTCCGGACGAGCGGCGGCGGGTCGACGCCCTGCTGCGGCAATCGGCCGAGAGCGACCGGGCCGGGAAGGGCGACGAAGCGTGACCCTCTGGCTCGCCGCCGCGGCGCTGACCGCCGCCATCGTCCTGCTGCTGCTCTGGCCTCGGACCCGGGCGGGCGATGACGAGTCGGCGGGCGGCCACGACCTCGCGGTCTATCGCGACCAGCTGGCGGAGGTGGAGCGCGACGCCGAGCGCGGCCTGATCGACGCGCGCCAGGCCGAGGCGGCCCGCACCGAGATCTCCCGCCGCATGCTGGACGCCGCCGGCCGGCAGGACGGCGCGCCGGGCGGGACCAGGTCCTCCGGGCGCTGGCTGCGGCTGGCGGTCGCGGCATTGCTGCCGCTGGCGGCGTTGGCGCTCTATCTGCCCTCTGGACGGCCGGACCTGCCCTCCCAGCCCTTCGCCTCCCGCGACCAGTCCGGCCAGGAAGCGCTGATGGCGGCGCTGCGCGAGGCCGAGGCCCTGGCCGCCAGGCTGGCCGAATCCCCGGAGGACGCCGCCGGATGGGTCGAGCTCGGGCAACGCTACCGGGAGCTGGGCCGGCCCAACGAGGCGATCCCGGCCTTCGTTCGCGCCATCGGGCTGACCGGCGGCGACCCGATCGTGACCGGCTTCTATGCCGAGGCGCTGCTCGAGGCCGCCAACGGTATCGTCACCGAAGACGCCGTCCGGGCTTTCGAGTCGGTGCTCGAGCGGCTGCCGGGCGACCCGCGGGCGCGCTACTACCTGGCCCTCGCCCGGGCCCAGGCCGGCGATGATGCCGGCGCCTTGCAGCGCTGGCAGGAGCTGGCGGCCGACAGCCCGGCCGGCGCGCCCTGGCTGGTGTCGACCCACGCGCAGATCCGTGGCACCGCCGAGCGCCTCGGGCTCGATCCCGACGAGGCCGTGCCCGAGCCGCTGGCCGCCGACGCCGCGCCGCGCGGGCCGAGCGCCGCCGACGTCGCCGCCGCCCAGTCGATGACGCCGGAAGAGCAGTCGGAGATGATCCGCGGCATGGTCGACGGGCTGGCACAGCGCCTGGAGGACAACCCCGACGACCTGACCGGCTGGATTCGCCTCGGCGCCGCCTACCGGGTGCTCGGCCAGGCCGAGGACGCCGCCGCCGCCCTGTCCCGCGCGGCGGAGCTGGCGCCGAACGACCCGGAGGTTCTGGCCGCCTACGGCGATGCGCTTCTGGACACCGCCTCCGGCCGCGAGCTGTCGCCGGAGTTCATCTCGGTCATGGAGCGGTTGCTGGCGCTGGACCCGAACGACACCCGCGCCCTTTGGTTCCTCGGCGCCCGGGCTCTGGCCGACAACCGGCCCGCCGAGGCCGAGGCGTTGTGGCGCCGCCTGCTCGACCAGCTGGAGCCCGGCACCGAGGCCTATCAGACGGTGCGCGAGTTCCTCGCCTCGGTGAGCCCGGAGGAGCCGTAATCCGCTTGCCAGCGCTCTTTCGCGCCGCGCGGCTTGGTCCTACACTCGTCCAGCCGAGGCTGGGAGAAAGCGGGATGACGGATCTGACGGGGCCGGGCAACGGCGGCAATGGGACGGTTCCCGCCATCGAGGTCGAGGACCTGCACAAGCGGTTCGCCGATCTCGAGGTCCTGAAGGGCGTCTCGATGACCGCCCATCAGGGCGACGTGATCTCGATGATCGGGTCGTCCGGGTCCGGCAAGAGCACCTTCCTGCGTTGCATCAACCTGTTGGAGACGCCGGATGCCGGCGCGGTGCGGGTCAATGGCGAGCTGATCCGCATGAAGACGATGCGCGACGGCAGCGCCGCGCCGGCCGATCGCCGCCAAGTCGACCGCATCCGCGCCTCGCTGGGCATGGTGTTCCAGAGCTTCAACCTCTGGGCCCATATGACGGTGCTGGAGAACGTCATCGAGGCGCCGGTGCACGTGCTCGGACAGCCGCGCGGCGAGGCGGTGGAATACGCCATGGAGCTGCTGGCCAAGGTCGGCATCGCCGACAAGCGCGACCACTATCCCAGCCATCTCTCCGGTGGCCAGCAGCAGCGCGCCGCGATCGCCCGGGCGCTGGCCATGCGGCCCAAGGTGATGCTGTTCGACGAGCCGACCTCGGCCCTCGACCCGGAGCTGGTGGGCGAGGTGCTGCGGGTGATCCGCCAGCTGGTCGAGGAAGGCAACACTATGCTGCTGGTGACCCATGAGATGGGCTTCGCCCGGGAGGTCTCCTCGCAGGTCGTGTTCCTGCACCAGGGCCGGGTCGAGGAAGCCGGCCCTCCGGCACAGGTCTTCGACGCGCCACGCTCGGAGCGCTGCCGGCAATTCCTGGCGACGAATTTCTGAGGCCGCGCTGCGGACCGACGGGCATATGCTCAAGCAGAGTATGAGCAAAGCGCTATAGTCGTTTGTTTATATGGACTAAAGCGGCTCCAGGCTCTGTTGATTAACCAATCCTGGCCGTAGGCTATGTCAAAAATTATCAACTAAAGCAAAGGTTTATGTGGTTTTTCTGATCCACTAACTGAATTTTCGCGTGACGAAATGCGACCAGTGTGGCATTCGACTTGACCAACGCCGCGTTTCCCGCCGAAATGCCGCATCCCGGCGGCCGACCCCGGCGGCCGGCATGAGATAAGAACAACGCAAAAAACTGGAGGTTTCCCGTGAACAAGTGGGTATCAACGATCGCCGGCGCCGCCCTGGCGCTGTCGGTCACGGCCGCGGGCGCACAGGACGACGTGATCCGGATCGGCACCGAGGGCGCCTATCCTCCGTGGAACTACACCGAGGCCAATGGCGAGCTGGCCGGCTTCGAGATCGATCTGGCCAACGCCATGTGCGAGAAGATGGGCGCCACCTGCGAGTTCGTCGCCCAGGACTGGGACGGCATCATCCCGGCGCTGATGAACGGCCGCTATGACGCCATCATGGCCGGCATGTCGATCACCGAGGAACGCCGCCAGCGGATCAACTTCAGCCAGGGCTACGTGACCGACCCGGCCTATTTCCTGTCGGAGAAGTCGTCGCCGCTGCAGGACGCCGAGACCCTGGAAGAGCTGAAGGCCGCGATCGACGGCAAGGTCGTCGGCGTGCAGACCGCCACGATCCACGCCAATTTCGTCGAGCAGGAGCTGGCCGATACGGTCGAGCTGCGGCTCTACGACACCCAGGAGAACATGGAGCTGGACCTGACCAGCGGCCGGATCGACGCCGCCCTGGCCGATTTCGCGGCCTGGAAAGCGTTCATGGAGAAGGATGACGGCTCCGGCTTTGACGTCTTCGGGCCCCGGCTGACGGGCGCGGAATACCCGGTCTTCGGCGAAGGGGTCGGCGTCGGCCTGCGCAAGGAGGACACCGAGCTGTTGGAGCGGATCAACATCGCGTTGGACGAGCTCAAAGAGGACGGCACGGTCACCATGCTGTCGAACCAGTACTTCGGCTACGACATCACGATGTTCTGATCGTGATGCCAATCGCCGCTTACAGTCTCTAGACGCGCTGCGGCCGTCCGCTCCGGCGGGCGGCCGCATTCGCATTTCCAGACATGCTCGAGCTCTTCAGTTTCGGCGAGACCGGTTGGGGCGACCAGATCCTCCTGGGCGCCGGCATGACCCTGATCGTCGCCATCCTGTCCTTCCTCAGCGGCGTCGTCATCGGCATGGCCGGCGCCGGCGCCAAGCTGTCGCACAGCGCGGTGCTGCGCGGGTCGGCCGACGTCTACACCACCATCGTCCGCGGCGTGCCCGAACTGCTGGTCATCTACCTGCTGTTCTTCGGCATGCCCGGTGCCATCCAGGCCGTCGCCGGCGTCTTCGGCTACACCGGATCGGTCCAGGTCCAGCCGTTCACCGTCGGCGTGCTGGCCGTCGGGATCATTTCCGGCGCCTATTCCACCGAGGTGCTGCGCGGCGCCATCCAGACCATACCGGCCGGCCAGATCGAGGCGGCCCGCGCCGTCGGCATGCATCGCTGGCTGATCTTCCGGCGCATCATGCTGCCGCAGATCATGCGCTATGCGCTTCCCGGACTCGGCAATGTCTGGCAGCTCACGCTGAAGGACACCGCGCTGATCTCGGTGACCGGATTGGCGGAGCTGATGCGTCAATCCAGCGTGGCGGCCCGGTCGACCCGCGAACCGTTCAGTTTCTACCTGGTCGCCGCCCTCTTGTTCCTGGTGATGACGACGTTCTCGACGGTCGCCTTCCAAAAGGCCGAGGAATACTACGGTCGCGGCGCGAGGCGAGGCTGACATGGATTTCTCGCTCATGATCAGCAGCCTGCCCCGGATCATCGAGGGCATCCCGGTGACAATCGGCCTGGTCGCCCTGTCGCTGCTGTTCGGCGGCGTCGCCGCCATCGGCCTGGCGACCATGCGCATGTCGGTCAATCCGCTGCTGTCGGGATTCGCCTATGGCTACGTCTTCGTGTTCCGCGGCACGCCGCTGCTGGTGCAGATCTTCCTGATCTACTACGGGATCGGCCAGTTCGAGGCGGTGCGCGAGAGCTTCGCCTGGCCGGTGCTGCGCGACGCCTATTGGTGCGCCATCATCGCCCTGGCCATGAACACCGCCGCCTACACCAGCGAGATCATCCGCGGCGGCATCCAGTCCGTGCCCCATGGCAGCGTCGAGGCGGCGCGGGCCTGCGGCATGTCGACGCTCATGACCTATCGCCGGATCATCCTGCCGGCGGCGTTCCGCCAGGCCCTGCCGTCCTATGGCAACGAGGTGATCCTGATGGTGAAGGCCAGTTCGCTGGCCAGCACCGTGACGATCATGGAGATCACCGGCATCGCCCGGGCCATCGTCAGCCGGACCTTCGCGCCGTTCGAGATCTTCATCGTCGCCGGCATCATCTATCTGACCATCAACTTCCTGGTCACCCGGGCGATCAAATACGCGGAATGGCGACTGACACCGTATCTGAGGGACCGTCCGGCGGCCGCTACCGACTACGCCCTGCGACGCTAGACGACCTGCCGATGCTGCGCCGCTGGCTGGGCGAGCCCCATGTCCGGCGCTGGTGGGGCGCGCCCGAGCGCGAGCTGGCCATGGTCGCCGAGCTGATGGCCGCCGACTGGGCGGAGGTCTACATCGTCGAGGCCGATGGCCGGCCGATCGCCTATCTGCAGGCCTATGACGCCGCCGACGCCGGGCCGGACTGGCCCATGCAGCCGGAAGGGACCTGGGGTCTGGACACCTTCATCGGCCCGCCGGAGGCCGCCGGGCGGGGCCACGGATCGGCCTATCTGCGCGCCTTCGGGGACTGGATGCTGGCGCGGCCGGGGGTGCGCCGACTGTCCGCCGATCCGGCGCCGGACAACACGGCATCGGTGCGGGCCTTCGAGAAGGCCGGCTTCGTCGCGGACCGCGAGATCACGACGCCGGACGGGCCGGCGCTGTTGATGATACGGGCCGCGGCGGGCCCCTAGAGCGAGGGTCTTGGCCGGCGAGAGAAAGCGTGGTTACACTGCTACCCGAGGTGCCGTCGTCCGGCAGCTTCGTGCCGCCGGGCGCACTGCCGATCGCAGATCGGTAGGAGGCGCAGTAGGGGGAACGACCATGAATGTGGAGATCATACTCAAGACCAAGGGAACCGAGGTCGCGACGACCAAGCCGGACGCCACGCTGGCCGAGGTTGCCGGCGAGCTGGCCAGCCGCAAGATCGGCGCGCTGGTGGTGAGCGCCGACGGCGACAGCGTCGACGGCATCATCTCGGAGCGCGACATCGTGCGCGCCATTGCCGAAGCCGGCACCGAGGCCCTGGGCAAGCCGGTCAGCACCGCCATGACGCAGGACGTCTTCACCTGCTCACGGCATGACAGCATCGAAGAGCTGATGGCGACCATGAGCAAGAACCGGTTCCGTCACCTGCCGGTCACCGAAGACGACAAGCTCTGCGGCATGATCAGCATCGGCGACGTGGTGAAGTACCGGCTGGAAGAGGTCGAGTACGAGGCCGAGGCGCTGCGCGGATTCATCGCCGGCGGCTGAGCCATTGGAGGGCGCTATGTGCGGGGTAGGCCCATGACCCTGAGAGGCGTCATCCGGCCGTTCTTCGGCTGGATGGCCGCTGTCCTGCTCGCCCTGGCGACGGCGACCGGTGCGGCCGCGAAGTGCCTGCCGATGGCCGGGCTCGACACCGGCATCATCCGCGTCGCCCTGCCGGACCAGGGCAGCGTCCGCCTCACCTATCTCGGCCATTCCAGCTTTCTGATCGAGACCCCCTCCGGCGTCTCGGCGGTGACCGACTACAACGGGATCAACCGGCCGCCGACGCCGCCCAACATCGTCACCATGAACAACGCCCACAGCACCCATTTCACGGATTTCATCCGGCCCGAGATCGACGAGGTGCTGCGCGGCTGGGACCCGGCCGGCGGCATGGCCGTGCACGACCTGACCGTCGAGGATCTGAGGGTCTGGAACGTGCCGACCAATGTGCGCCAGGGCGGCGGCACCCGCTACAACGGCAATTCCATCTTCGTGTTCGAGGCCGGCGGGTTGTGCATCGCCCATCTGGGCCACCTGCACCACGTCCTGACCGATGTGCATCTGGCCGAGCTTGGCGAGATCGACGTGCTGCTGGTGCCGGTCGACGGCGGCATGACCATGGCGCAGGAATACATGCTGGAGGTCATCGACCAGATCGACCCGGCCGTGGTCGTGCCGATGCACTTCTTCACCTATGGCTCGCTGCAGCGCTTCCTCGCCCTGATCCAGGACCGCTACGACCCGATCCTGTTCGAAGAGCCGTCGATCATCCTGTCGCGGCTGACCCTTCCCTACCGCAAGGTGCTGGTGCTGCCGAGCGGCTGAGGTCGGCCGTGCCAACGCCGGCGTCGGCGTAGCCGGTAACGGATTGTCTATTGGAGGGTTTGGTGGAGCCGAAGGGAGTCGAACCCTCGACCTCTAGAGTGCGATTCTAGCGCTCTCCCAACTGAGCTACGGCCCCACAACCGGACCGCGCCGGGGATTGCCCGGGCGACGGGCGCGCACTATGTGTCGGCGGGTATTCCCTGTCAAGCGCGTCAGCCGGGCGCCGGTTTCGGTCCGTCTTGCCCGGTGGAGACGCGGAGACTAGGGTATGCGGCCCGCCGATTCCCGGAGTGATTCCCAGCTACGGACAGCGACATGATCGTTCTCGAGCCGCTCATCCAGGTCCTGATCATGGCCCTCGGGCTCTATTTCTGGATCATCATCATCTCGGCGGTGCTGAGCTGGCTGGTGGCGTTTGAAATCGTCAACCTGCGCAACCGCTACGTCTACATGGTCGGCAGCGCCCTGAACCGGCTGACCGAGCCGGCGCTGCGTCCGATTCGGCGGTTCCTGCCGAATCTGGGCGGCATCGATATCTCGCCCGTCGTGCTCATCCTGGTGGTCATCTTCCTCCAAAGGGTGCTCGGCAACGTGCTCGAGTCCCTCTACCGTTCGGGGCTCTGACACGACGCCCTTCACGCCGGTCACCGACGGCCTGACCGTCGCGGTCAAGGTCACCCCCAGGGCCTCGCGCACCCGGATCGTCGGAGTCACAGCCGATGCGCAAGGGGCTCCGCTGCTTGCGGTCGCCGTCAGCGCGCCGCCCGAGGACGGCAAGGCGAACGCGGCGCTGATCAAGCTGCTGGCCAAGCACTGGCGACTGGCCAAGGGCGCGATCACCCTCACCGCCGGGGCGAAATCCCGGCGCAAGACCCTGCACATCGCCGGCGATCCCGAGCGTTTGCTGCTTGACCTGGGCGCCTGGCTGACCGACATGCCTTAGGAGTCGAGGGGATACGGGGTCTAGCGGGGCGAATTCCGATGACGGGTACGATGATGGAGCTGCTGGCGGCCGGGCTGTTCCTGCTGGCCAGCCATTACGGGATCGCCAGCACGGGGCTGCGCGGCGTGCTGGTTGAGAGAATCGGCGAGGGCCCCTATCGCGCGCTGTTCTCGCTGATCGCCCTGGCCGCGCTGGTCTGGCTGATCCTCGCCTTCAAAGGGGCGCCGTTCGGACCGCTGCTCTGGGACCTTGGCGCCGTCGGCCTGATCGTGCCGGTCGTGTTGATGCCGATCGCGCTGCTGTTGCTGATCGGCGGGCTGAGCCCGGCCAACCCGACCAATGCCGGATCCGAGAAGCGTCTGGAGGACCCCGACCCGGCCACCGGCGCCTTGCGCATCACCCGGCATCCGATCCAGTGGGGCATCGGCCTCTGGGCGATCGGCCATCTGGCGGCGAACGGCGATCTGAACACCGTGGTCCTGTTCGGCACGCTGGCGGTGCTGTCGCTGTTCGGCACGCTGTTGCTGGACCACCGCTATCGCCGCGACAAGGGCGCCGTGTACGCGCCGTTCGAACTGTCGACCTCCAACCTGCCGCTGCTGGCGATCATCCAGGGCCGCCAGAATCTCGGCACCGCGTTTCAGGAGATCGGCCTGATCCGCATCGTCGCGACGGTGCTGATCTACGGCCTGCTGCTGCATTTCCACGGCTGGATCTTCGGCGTGCCGGCATTCCCGGTCTAGGCACCGGCCTTACCTGAACGGTCATCGCGCACGAAGCGCGGCGATCTACTTCCTCGGCAACCACTGGATTGCCGCGTCGCCCCCTGAGCTTGTCGAAGGGGGCTCCTCGCAATGACGACCAGGCGGGGGTTATCGCGCCCGGCGTGAGGCCGCCCGACGGCGGGTGATGGCCGCGACCGTCAGGTCGATGACCAGCGACAGCCCCAGTGCCGCGCTGCCGAGCACGAACAGCGGCCCGTAATCGCCGCCGGTCCGCGCGAACAGGAACGAGAAGCCGTAGGCGGCGACGGCCTGGCCCACCGCGAAGGCGGCGGTGGCCAGGCTCCAGGCCGCCTTGCGGCCGTCGCCCGGTGGCAGCAGTTCGTGCACCCGGCCCAGCACCAGCGGCACGATGCCGGGCACGAAGGCGCCGATGACGACGCTGGATAGGCTCAGCGCCAGCGTGCCGGAATCGACGATCAGCACCGCCACCGCCATCCCCTGCAGCACCAGCGCCAGGCGCAGCGCCGCGGCGAAGCCGATCCGGTCGGCGACCATGCCCGTCGTCACCGCCCCGACCATGGCGCCGGCGCCGAACAGCACCCAGTACCCGGCCCCGGTCTCGATGCCCTGGCCGAGACCGCGGGCGATGAAATCGACCAGGAACACCATGTGCGGCACCAGCCCGGCGGCAACCAGCGCGTATTCCAGATAGAGGGATCTGAGCGCAAGCCCGGATTTCGGCGGCGCGGCGGGCGCCGCGACCGGCGCCGGCCCGGCATCCGACGGCCAGCCGCCCCAGGCGACGGCGGTCAGGGCGAGGGCGATCAGGCCCAGCCCGTGCCAGGTCTCCGCCAGCCCCAGATCCAGCAAGGGCGGAATCAGGGTGCCGGAGGCGGCGATGCCGAAGCCGACGCCGGTGAAGATCACGCCGCTGGCGAGGCCCTGGCGCGCGGGCGGCACATGGACCAGGACCGTCGGCGCGGCCAGGGCCATCAGCGCGCCGCCGGCCAGCCCGGCGGCAAACCGCCAGGCCGTGTACCAGGGCACCGAGAGCGGAAAGGCGCAGGCGAAGAAGGCCGCCGCG
>JAAUYH010074403.1_pt1 | contig 12907 bp, 16 predicted proteins | sample 7278061 | NCBI WGS metagenome assembly JAAUYH01 (sample SAMN14350203, study PRJNA611818) | marine sediment metagenome | isolation source: surface marine sediment (0.6m) | place: French Polynesia: Moorea | collected 2018-08
CCCAAAACTAAAACTGCATCTAAATCAACAGGACTTCCTCCATTAAAAAGAAGTCCTCGGGGGATACATCTCAAGTCCGCTTCAGAAATTGAGAAAATGCGCCATTCAGGGAAGATTGTCGCCACAGTACTCAAAGAAATAGCCTCTCTAGTTAAACCAGGAATGACTACTGCTGAGCTAGACGAATATGCAGAAAAACGGATTCGAGAATTAGGGGCAACTCCTAGCTTCAAAGGTTATTATGGCTTTCCTGGTTCTATTTGTGCTTGTCTCAATCATGAGGTGGTTCACGGTATTCCTAGCCCCAAGAAAATTATTCGCCAAGGAGATCTCTTAAAAGTAGATACAGGAGCTTATTGCGATGGATTTCACGGTGATTCTTGTATCACTATCGCAGTAGGAACAGTCTCCAAATCTGCAGCTCAATTAATGAAAATTGCTGAAGAATGCTTATATAAAGGGATTGATCAAGTAAAGGCTGGTAATTATTTAATGGATGTTGCCGGAGCGATCCAAGATCATGCTCAGGCTCATGGTTATAGTATAGTTGAAGGTTACACCGGACATGGTGTCGGTAAAAATCTCCACGAACCGCCCTCTGTCTTTAACTTTCGTACTCAGGAAATGGAGAATGTCAAGCTGAAAGCAGGCATGACCTTGGCAATTGAACCGATTTTAAATGCCGGCTCGAAACATACCAAGACTTTACGCGATCGCTGGATGGTAGTTACTGTAGATAATAATCTCTCTGCCCAGTTTGAGCATACTGTACTAGTCACTAATAGTGGTTATGAAATCCTCACAGACCGCAACCTCGATGAGAATTATTTCCTCCAGCGCCCTTAAACATTCAATATAGGTTTATATGCTATGTTATGCTTGTCTAAGTAAATATAACTAAGCAAATTCAATGTAGCTGTATATACTATGCTATGCTTGCCTAAGTATATACAGCTAAGCAGAATGATAAAAAATCAGTAAAACACTTATAAAGATTCAGCAAAATCACTGAATATTTGGCGCTCAAATCATGATTTGAGCTTCGGCTGCTGTAGTATATATACTGAAACTTATTTTTATATCAGTGTACAATTCCTTATGTATACTGACGCTCAATCTTAATATTCGCAAATTTTATAAAGAAGAGAAGAAAAACATGATTCGTGTAATGTTAGTGGAGGAACAAAAAGTTATTCGAGAAGGGTTAAAAATCCTACTCGAAGCAGAGTCAGACATCAAAGTAGTTGGTAGTTCTCGCAGTCTCCAGGCTGCGCTGTCTGAAATTGAAGATCTCAAGCCGAGTATCGTACTAATTAGTATGGCATTGTCCGAAGCTGAGGGCTTTGACGTTATTAAAAGTATACAAGAAAAGTACAATCAAATAAAAATAATTATTTTTTGCAATCAAGTTGATGCTCATGATTTTGTTCAATATCTAGAATTAGGAGTTAAAGGTTGCCTTCTCAAAAATATTTCTGTTGGGGAAATAAAAGAAGTAATTTACTACATTGATAAAGGCTATACCCATATAGGCAATAATGTATTTAAGACGGTAATACCTCAATTATCAGATGCGATTACTGCTCTACAAATTGCAGATTCTGAGTTGCAAAACACTTTAGAAGCTCAAGAGCCAGAAGTGTTTGTTGAAGATAAATTTCAATTTGAGCTCTTAGATCCTAAACATGATTCTCATCATGAGAATACCAATAATTCTGTTACTAACAATCAAGTTCTCCACCCTGCTACTACAAAAGTAGGTGAACTTGCTGCAGATGATACCTTAGCTCTTCCTGAGGCAGAACCCTTAAGCAAAGATGTTTGGTGGAAACGAGGGATCTTTAGTGGAGCTTTAACTGCTTTAAGTTTAATGGCGATCTCGATAGGAATAATATCCTATGGTCGAGCGCGTCGAGAAGCAGAAATTGTCATTAAAGATGCTGTTGTTAGAGGACAAACTGTATCTATTGATAGTCCTGTTGAAGGAAAACTGAAAACCATTGTTGACAGTAAAGGACTCAATATTGAAACAGATCAAGTTGTAGCTGTTGTAGAAATTCAACAAGATAGTAATACTGCTCAAATAATTTCTCAATTAGAAAAGGATATTGTCCTTAAACAAGAACAAATCAAAAATTCTCAAAGATTTCTCGATTCTTTCGAAAAAAGCCTAAAAACATTACCTCAAGAGAATGAAATTCTTATTAGAACTCCTCAAGCGGAAGAGGCGACCAAAATATCATTCTCTAATGCAAGAGAAATTGCCAACATTGAACAACAAATCATTAATCAAAAAGTAACAATTAATCTTCTTGAGAAAGAATTAAGCAATTTACAAGAGAAGTTAAACATTACCCTAAAAAGCTCTACTGAAAATCAAAAGATTCCTATCAAGGCTCCGAGTGCTGGAGAAGTTTACAATGTCAACTATACCGTGGGAGAAGTGATTCCTCGTAATCAAGAGATTGTAACTCTTATTGATTGTCAGAATCTCTGGGTAGAAGCGATTATTGAATCGAACGTTGCTGCTAAAATAAGTTTGCAAAAAGATGTCTCGGTTCAATTAGCAGAACAAGAAAATTTAATTCCAGGCAAAATTACTCGTATCGAAAGTTTGAGCTCTCAAAGTGAGACTAACAATGCCAAATCTATAGTCTCAAGCTCAAATCTGCTAACCAAGAGTAACAATAATCGCAATGCCTTATTTTCTCGGGTAATGGTTAATCTGGATTTTCCGACCTCAGAAGTGGCATCACAAGATTTTTGTAATGTGGGGTCTAACGCTACCATATCAGTCAAAAGATAATTAAAATACTTAACCTAAGTTAATTGCCAATGTCTTTAGTTATATTTGGAAAAAACTTAGGAAAAGTTGATCGGGTCAAACTTAGATGTAGAATCAGCCAGTAGACGTGACCTTTAAGTCCTTTAAGTATTGATGAATTTCTGCATTTAACCAACCATTCATTCGTAGTTATTACCAGTCGGGTAATAACATAAAAGTTTAACTGGTTTATGTATCACTATCTTGCCAGTTAAACTGCTCCAAGATCGGAAAATAAGTTAATGGCTTCAAATGAATTTGATCAAAGCATACTCAAACTAGTAAATATCGAACGGACAACTAGAGGATTAGATCCTTTATCAATAGATATACAACTAGATCAGGCAGCTAATTTACATAATGACGAGATGGTGCGGGCAGATATGATGTCCCACCAACTTCCTGGAGAAGCTAGCTTGGGAGATCGAGTCAGGGCTACGGGTTACTCTTGGATAAGGGTAGGAGAAAATATCGCAGCAGGATATACAACTCCAGAAGCAGTGGTTGAGGCGTGGATGAATAGTACTGGTCACAAAGAAAATATTCTTAATCCAGAGTTTACTCACATTGGCATTGGTTACGAATTTGCTCCAGATAATAAGAACGCTGATTTCGATGTTTATTGGACACAGGTATTCGGTACTGATGTTTAATGTCTAACTTTAGGTATCAATCTGTTTTAGTTGTTGATATGGCTAACGCAGATTAAATTACATTAAATTGCCTATGTTGAAATTATATCATCATCCATTATCTCCCTTAGCTCGTAGAGTCTGGATTACATTATTAGAAAAAAATATTCCTTTTGAATCAATAATAATTAATTTAGATGGAGAACAATTCAAACCAGATTTTTTAAAATTGAATCCTTTCCATCAAGTACCAGTAATTATTGATAATGGATTACGAATTCTTGAGTCTCTAGCAATTATTGATTATTTAGAATCTAAGTATCCTACTCCTTCATTGTTACCTAAAAATGCCGAACAATTAGCAAAAGTTAGAATGGTACAAATGTTGAGTGAACACAAGTTAATTCCTCAGTTATTACCAATAATTGTTGAGCCCAAAAAATCTCGTAGATTGATTAAATCGCAAAGACAATTGCATAGAGTTTTGACTATATTTGCTGAACTATTAGGTGAGGATAATTATTTTGGTGGAAATTGCTTTAGTGTCGGAGATATTGTCGGAGGTAATGGAGTTATTTTGATTAATAAATTAGGCATTAGTTTAGATAAATATCCCAATCTCTTAGCATGGCGCGATCGCTTAATGCTCAGGGAAATTTGGCAGAAAACTCAACCTAGTGATGCAGAAATTGTGATCTTTAAACAAAGGATGCATGCATTATGGGAAATGCAACAAAGTAAAAGAATGTTTATGAGAAAAATCTAGACTATTTAACTTTAAATTGCAAGTATTTAATCGAACTTAATCGAACTTGAGATCACTTCTTGCTCCTGATTCCTTAACTAGCAGTTTGTCCAATCTTCGGTTCTTCTCCAGCCAAGAGTCTTTGAATATTGCTGCGATGACGAAAGATCACATATCCTCCTGCTAAAGCAGCAAAAATAATGTAAGGTAGAGAACCATCAACGAAAATTGTTAATAAATTAAGAGCGATCGCTCCTACAATAGAACTAAGGGAAACAATGCGGGAAATCGCGACAGTAATGCCAAAAGCAGCAAGAGTTCCCAAAGCCAACAGAGGATTCATTACTAACAACACTCCTAAGCTAGTAGCAACAGATTTTCCTCCTGTAAAATTTAGCCAAATCGATTTACTATGACCGAAAATAGCTGCGAATGCCACGGCGACAATTAACCATAATTGCCAACTTATCGGTAACAATTCGATGGGAGAATATAAGTAAATTAGTTTGACTATTAATACTGCGATCGCACCTTTAAGCATATCGATTAATAATACTGCGATCGCTGCTTTTTGGCCAATTGTTCTCAGGATATTGGTGGCACCAGTTGACCCAGAGCCATGCTCTCGAATATCAATTCCCGCAAGAGATTTTGCTAATAAATAACCAGTAGGAATTGAACCCAATAAATAAGCGATTAAAACTAACAACAAACTAGTAACTATAGATACAATCATTGATTCCTCTTGCCTCTTATCTCTTACTTATTACTTATCATTTATTACTTAGTAAAGATAGCCTGTAGTTTTAGATTGTGACTCTGCAGTAAAAGCTAACCAAAGAGGAAACTTTAACAAAGACAAATTAACCAACTCTTCAGTTTCATCAATAATGACTAAAGGTAATAACTTCTCTTGTAACAAACGGTCTGCTCTTTGGACTAAAACATCCGCAGATTCAAATAAAACAACCCCGCGACTAGAGCCAAAATCACCGCGGGAAATCCCCAGACAATCCTGTAAGCCTCGGCGCCATTCTCCTAATTTTTCTGGGGTATCCACTAATACTAATACCCTACAGCGATCGCGATACAAGCGATACAATACAGAAATAATCGCCGCAGTCACCAAAATATTTTGCAGACGAGAACCTACTCCTTTAATCGCACCTCTTCCCCCTTTGACAAAAAACCAATCTTTGACTCTTTCTTCGTGAATAGGTTCAAAAGTACGGCGTAATTGCCAAGGAGGGCCATAATAATCGGGACTAGTGCGGTATTGCTCTAATATCTGACGAATTTTCCTGCTTTGATCCGCAAATGCTTCTTCGGTAAATTGAAGTTGAGCAGATTTTTGACTTCTTCTAGGTGGTTTATCTCTGGCTCTCATCTCTCTAGAGACTCTAGAATCTCTAGCATCTCTGGCATCTCTAGCATCTCTGGCATCTCTAGCATCCCTAGATGGCATAGGAGCTTCTTTGCGGGATAACTCCAATTGTTCGGCTGCGGTGACCAAATCCTGCAAACTGCCAACCAAATACTCTTTAAAGCCTTGGATTCTCACTGCTAAATCCTGAGACACCCCCGCAAAGTTGGTCCGCATTTCCTGACGAATTCTCTCTCGGCGACGTTCTAACTTTTCAATATCAATCAGGATATTGTTTTTGCGTTCTCTCAATTCCTCCATTCCTTCTTCGATCATTTGACCGAAAGTTCTTTGGAGATCTTGAACTTGTTGCGATATTGCTTCTTCTTTTCGGACTTCGAGAAGACGAATTTCTTCCATAAGAGTTGCTTTTTGTTGTTTTAAAGCAGCTATTTGGTCAGTTAATTCCCTAGTTTGCTCGCTAGTCGCCGCAGATGGAGCAGTATTTACTGATTCATCTAACCAAGTATCAGTGAATAATTCTGTTGTCTCATGGGCTGGGATAACTTGTTCCTCTGTTGAGCTTGGTTCGGTTAACTCTGGTTCAACCGTCTCTTGGGGAAATGACTCTGGTTCAGTTAACTCTGGTTCAAGTGGCTCCGGTGAAGATGATTCTAAAGTTAGTTCTAAACCAGAATCAGAATCTGCCGATAAACTGCCATCGCTAATTAGTTCTACTTCTGTTTCGGGAATATCGATAATCTCTTCTGTTTCGGGATTATCAAGATTTTCTTCATCACCTTCCCAAATATCAGTAACAGATTCTGGTGATTCTGACGTTAATTTTGCTTCTGCTTCAATATCACTTAAATTATCAGCGACATCTGGTGATTCGAGTTCCGCGCGCTCTTTGATTGGTTCTGATTCAGGAATTTGAGGTACTTCAGAATTCATAGATAGATAAAATTTAAAACTTTACTTATGATTGAAATGCAGAAAAAACCGTTACAGGTAAATAATTAGCTCACTATTGAATAATTCCCCATTGTAGATGAAGAATTGAAGAATTATTCTTTCCTATGATCTCTTCAATCAGAACGAGCTTACTGTCGAGGGCCATATTTTTCTAAACAACTAAGCAGAGTTTGAGGATCAAAGATAATGGGTAAAAAATGAATACTCTTCACTTCCCGAAAATAAAACAAAATTGGGATCGGTTGCCAAAAAATCCGCCAATTGGACCATTCTTGGTAAGGAAAGCTCCGAATTTGCTTGCCCAAAGAATAAATATCTAAAGCATTGTTGGTAAACTTTAAGCGAATGGCAATGGTCTGAAACGTCAAAAACAAGCCCAAAATTAAAACTATAGCAGCGAACCAAACATTAACAACTAACAAAGCAATTGAAAATATCACTAGGAAGATCGGGATTCGGTAACTCGGGCTCAATTCAATGACGTCTTGACCCGCATCGACGTTTTCTACTTCTGTAATCATTAGTGATCTTTAGCATCTAATCGTATTTCATCTCCCATTTTGACATTTCACGGTATTTGTTGGAAGCGATGACTATTAGCTATTAAGCGATCGCTCTCTTTGGCAATTTTCGCTCATATCAAAACTAAAACTCAATTTTTAATTTGCTTATTATGCGATCACATACCATGGGAAAACTGACAACTTTACTAGATGGATTTTATCTTAACTTGGAACTTCAGCTATTTTGATAAAAATCTGTTACCGTGATCAACTGGACACCTATCTTGACTTAAATGACTTAATATGGTGACAAGAGCGCTCCCAAACTTAGCGTCCCTTTTCCTAAGAGGAGGAAATCATGTTAAAAAACTTCTGGTATGCTGAATTTTTTCCTCAATAAGTTCTTGGAGATGAACTTATCGCTATGCTAAATATAATTTTCAAAAAAGGTATAAAATTGCGATCGCAAATGCTGATTTTTGCTCTTTTCTGCAAGTATTTGGTAGCTATTGACGAGGCTCAAGGTCAGGTTTTCTTGAAAATACGCTAGATATAGTTATATTTTATCTCAAAAAATCGATTTTTTTTTGACTAAATAACGATTATATGATAGGGTTTTGTTTTTAGGGGAGAATAGAATTAAACATGCAAATAGCCTGTTGTTGGCATCAACTTAGCATTTTTGAGTATTTCTCCAACTTCTCGAATTATGTTTTCGGGAAGTCGTATTCTGGTATGTAGCATTGGTGGGGGCACAGTTTCAGCTTTGGAACCATAGGCCATGAAATGATCTATAGCTTTATTGGCGTTCGTGAACGGATTTCCCTGTGGCAAATTACTGACCAGCCCGAATACTAAATCTACTATCTGGGTCAGTCGGTCTGATAAATCTTTTGCTTTCTCCTTTTTCCCGTCTTGCAGCAAAGCGATGATCGCTTGAAGCTGAGCTGAAAAGCAATTAGCAGTACTAAGGAGTAAACCGTTATAAGGTCCAGCTGATTCCCGTAACCATGCCGCGTAGTGTCCCTCCGCGCCCCGCACGAGGAAAACGTCGCTGTGGTTTCTGTTTTCCAGGGCAACACGATCGCTGCCACTGCTGTCTTTAAAAAGGAAGAAATTTGGGTAAGACTCAGCTAATCGGGCAATCAGTGCTGGAGAGATCTCATTTCCCGTTACTTGAGGTAGCTGGTAAATTGCCGTTGGTAAATCCAGTGCCAAAACAGTTTCGAGATCTGCCTGAATTTGCTCTTGAGTCAAGTTGGCACCATGGGGCGAACAGACCGTAAACCCACAGACTTTATTTCCTTTTATCGCCTCGATAGGATCTTCTACTCCCGCCTTCTGTTTCAACATGGTCAGGGTTTGGGCGATCGCTCCAACCGTGGAGGAAACATCAGTCTTCAGAACTCCCACTAGAACAAGGGCATCCAGCTTGCCAGCGAGTTCGATGGTGAAATTAAGCAGTGCCTTGATTTCATTATCACTCATCTCCCATCCATCACCCGTCGATCCGGGTACGAGAAATGCATTGACATTGGGAAGCAAGGAAGCCCAGTGTGCTGCTATCCGTTCCTTATCCAATGAACCGTCCGATGTGTAATGGGTCAGGGGTGGACACCACAGTCTCGGCATTTCCCCACCGACTAATTCTCTCACCAGGTTCTGTCGCTGTTGTGATATCTTTTGGCGCTCGTGTACCATGGGAATACTGACTACTTTACTAGAAAGTGTAACAGATACTGGCTGCTTTCATTAATCTACAAATTCAAGTTAGCCTCGATATTGTATCTCATATGGGGTACAATGAATTTGTCTTAAATCAGAAGGTCTCATATGAGTAAATCTGCAATGGTTCGGGCTAGGATAGAACCCGAATTAAAAGAAAATGCTGAGAAAGTATTTCAAAAACTAGGCATTAGTGTAACTCAGGCCATAACAATATTTTACAAGCAAGTTGAAATGCGAAATGGACTTCCTTTCGAAGTAGTAATACCCACTAATGAAAACGCTAGAACCTTTGAGATGACTGACGCGGGTAAGGATTCAGTGTTGTGCAAAGATACCAATAATATGTTTGAAAATCTCGACATTTGAATGTCTTTTCAAAAATAACAAGATGAGGTTACAGATAAATGTTACAAAGCTACACCGCAAGATATACCAAAATTGATGCCGGTTATATGGGGCAAATAATCGAGTGGCCAGAAATTGTCACAGAAGGAAAAGATCTCGAAGAATGCCGAGCAATGTTGCGAGATGCCACTCAAGAGATGATTTTGGCATATCGACAGCAGAATAAAGAGATCCCTCTGGGTAATAGCCTGCTTGAACAAATGCCGATTGAGGTTGATTATGTCAGTCAAACGGCGTGATTTGGTTCGATATCTGGAGAAAAATAATTATTACCTTTTGCGGGAAGGCGGTAACCACTCGATCTATACCAACAACATCAAAACAATTCCTGTTAAAAGACATAGAATTTTTGATCGTATTACAGCAAATGCAATCTGCAAACAAGCTGGATTAACACCAAAATTTTAGCTAGCCGCTCATTTAATTTCTTTGAATTGATTAGAAAAAAGCGATCGCCTTCTTTGGTGATTTTCGCTCATAACAAAACTAAAACTCAATTTTTAACTCGCTTATTATGCGATCGCGTACCATGATAAAACTGGCAATTTTCTAGGAATTTTAACAGATGCTGATCAAGTAAGTAGTTAGGTTTTCAAGTTAGCCTCAATATTGTACCTTATATGGGATACAATAAATTTGTCTTCAATTTAAGGAGGTCTCATATGCGCAAATCTGCAATGGTTAGCGCTAGGATGGAACCCGAATTAAAGGAAAATGCTGAGAAAGTATTTCAAAAACTAGGTATTAGTCTAACTCAGGCCATAACAATATTTTACAAGCAAGTTGAAGTGCGGAATGGACTTCCTTTCGACGTAGTAATACCAACAAATGAAACTGCAAGAACCTTTGAAGCGACTGACGCAGGTAAGGATTTCGTAGTCTGTCAAGATGCCAATGACATGTTTGAGAATCTTGGTATTTAATGAATCAATATAAAATCTTTGTATCACACGGTAGCCACGATTCTTGGATAGCTGAGCAAATTGCAAAGTCCATTCATAGTACTGGGGCAGTATCTTTTCTAGATGAAAAGAACATCCCTAAAGGTCGTGATTTCAAGAAGCGTATTTATAATGAAATAAAGGAAAGTGATGAGTTGGTCGTTTTAATTACACCTTGGTCATTGAAAAGATCTTGGATTTGGATAGAAATTGGTGCTGCTTGGATACAAGATATGCCAATTGTGGCTGTTTTTTATGGTGTTGAACCAAAAGATCTAGAAGATAGTGGTCAAGGAAAAGCTATTCTTGAAGATCTTAATATTATTCAGTTAAATGATTTTGATTTATGTGTTAAAGAATTATCTGATCGATTAAGGGAAGTAAAATCATGAGAAATATCTTTATCTCCTACGCACATCAAGATAGCCCAAAAGTGCAAGAACTTCTTTCTCAGCTCCAAGGATTACAAATAAGCGGATTCCATGATAGTGCTGATATTGCTTCTGGTAAAGAAATAAGCTCCGTATTAAGAAATAGCATCAAGAAAGCTAACGCTGTCTTGGTTTTGGTTTCACCTGCCGCTTTAAGCAATCGGTGGGTTGAGTTTGAAGTTTCCGCCGGACAGGCATTAGGTAAGAAAATAATTCCTGTCATAATTAGCGGCGAAGGAATTGAATATGAATTACCGCCTAGCATAGCGGATATTGTGTACATTGACGCTCGCAAGAAGTCTTTAGACAAGGTTGTATCTGAAATCAAAAGAGTAGCAACAACATGAAAGATTCCATAGTAGAAGACGTGCGAAAAGCAAGACAAGATCGCGCAAGAGAATTTAATCACGACCTTGCAGCAATCTGCGATAACTTAAAAGGAATGTGGGTATAAACTCGTATCGCTGCTACCAAAGCTGCTAACAAAAGCTTCAAACCCAACGCATTCCTCGAAAAATGAAGTCTCATGAGTCAGGTAAACAATAACTGAAAAAGCGATCGCTCTCTTTGGCAATTTTCGCTCATATCAAAACTAAAACTCAATTTTTAATTTGCTTACTATGCGATCACATACCATGGGAAAACTGACAACTTTACTAGATGGATTTTCTCTTAACTTGGAACTTCAGCTATTTTGATAAAAATCTGTTACCGTGATCAACTGGACAGCTATCTTGACTTAAATGACTTAATATGGTAAAGAGAGCGCTCCCAAACTTAGCGTCCCTTTTCCTAAGAGGAGGAAATCATGTTAAAAAACTTCTGGTATGCCTGTGAATTCAGTGCAGAGATTACCAACAAGCCCAAACGCATCACCATGTTGAACCAAGACTTTGTCCGGTATCGTGACTCCCAAGGACAGGCGATCGCTCTCAAAGACCTGTGTGCCCATCGCGGGGCTGCCTTATCTTTGGGCAAAGTGGAAGAGGATTGTATTCGCTGTCCGTACCACGGTTGGAAATATCAGTCAAATGGTACATGTATTGAAATTCCCGCCAATCAGTCTGGTGTGCTTATCCCCAAGAGGGCTCGCGTAGATGCCTACCCAGTTCAGGAAAAATACGGCTTGGTCTGGCTATTTTGGGGTGACCTGCCTGAAAAAGAACGTCCTCCTCTTCCATTCCTTCCTGAATTTGGCGACCCTGCTTTTCGGTGCGTTTACGGTGATTTTACATGGAACGCTCACTACACCCGCGTGTTAGACAATCTAATTGATATCTCCCACTTACCCTTTATCCATCCTAATTCCCAGGGAAGGGGGAGAGTAGAAGAGCCTCAGATTGAAGAGTACGATGTGCATCTGGAAGAGTGGAGTGCTAGTGCTACTGTTACAGGTAAGAAACCGAAAAAAACCAGAGCCTTCTGGAAACCCATTCTCAACAAACAAGGCTCACGTCCCTGGAGCGTGACAGTTACTTTCTATATGCCCAATATTACTAGGCTTAAATTTGATTTTCCCATTGGTTCTTTCAAGCTCATCATCTTTAGTGCGCACTTACCGATTGACTCTAACACTACGGTAAGCAAGTGGCTCTTTCTCCGTAACTTTATCACTGTACCCTGGGCTGACAGAGATGCGCGGAAGCGTACTTTGAGGATCATGCTAGAAGATAAACCAGTCGTCGAGTCCCAACGCCCCAGAGTAGTCCCCTATGACTTGGCAGCCGAACTCCATGTCCCTGCTGATTCGTTATCGATCGCCTATCGCCAGCTCCGCCAAAAATGCCTGGACATGGGATGGGGAATCGAACCTCATATAAACAAATCAGGTTGTAGGAACGTCTATATAAGGGAAGATTCTAACACCCAGAAGATAAAGGCGGTTATATAAAAACAGTAATGGAGGCTTCACAAGTAAATACTCTGAAAACAAAGTGTATAAAAAGTACTACCGTCACTTCCTATCTCAACGCCCGAGTTGGCTGCATTTTGCCTGTCACAGTCACCACTTTTGGCCTGATGTTAGTCGAGAGGCTCACCTTATCACTCATCTCCCATCCATCACCCGTCGATCCAGGTACGAGAAATGCATTGACATTGGGAAGCAAGGAAGCTCAGTGTTCTGCTATCCGTTCCTTATCCAATGAACCGTCCGATGTGTAATGGGTCAGGGGTGGACACCACAGTTTCGGCATTTCCCCACGACTAATTCTCTCACAAGGTTCTGTCGCTGTTGTGATATTTTTTGGCGCTCGTGTACCATGGCAATACTGACTGCTTTACTAGAAAGTGTAACAGATACTGGCTGCTTTTATTAAGCTACAAATTCAAGTTAGCCTCGATATTGTACCTCATATGGG
>JAAUYH010069623.1_pt1 | contig 12903 bp, 7 predicted proteins | sample 7278061 | NCBI WGS metagenome assembly JAAUYH01 (sample SAMN14350203, study PRJNA611818) | marine sediment metagenome | isolation source: surface marine sediment (0.6m) | place: French Polynesia: Moorea | collected 2018-08
AAATATTTTGCTCACAAAGAATCGTATTCTATAATTTTTTGCATTTCACACAAGAAAATCAAATTGCCATTCGCCAAGATTGGAATCCATTCAAGCTTTTGTTTGTGTGAAAATCAAATTATAGATCGCTGTGAAAATTTTGCTTTCTGAAGTTTCCCAGTCGTTGCCATGAGATATTTTTGAAAAATCAAATAGTTTTCTTTCGGTAATCGTCTATGACCGATAGCATAATCAGTGAAAATCCTCCAGTGAATATTGTACCGCTTGAAAACTGTCGCAAATCTAATTGATGAAGCACTTAATAACATTATCAGGGAGTTTTTTGAAGAATTTAAAGCTCCAACTAACAGCTCCTGTGTTACTGCTGCCTTTAATTTTTACAAGAGTCTGTTACTCGTTCATTTCTATCTCTTTTATGAGAAACCAAATGATTTAGGCTTTCCTTCCTCCTTAAATTTTCGGCAGCAGTTTCTCCCTAGAGAATTACTCTTAAATTTTCGAAGTCATAACGCCATGAGGGGTTCTTCGCAAGAGAAATTTTTTCCCCATGAACAGCTAGCTCTAATTAAAAACATATTGTGTTTAAATTGTTCGAATTATGCTGAAATTATATTTACTTAATGTTCTGAGAACGACAGAATTATTCATTATTCTACAGATTTGGCGCATTTTTATTGCATCTTTATTTTAAATTAGAACTGCTTTAAAGAAATGAAAGACCAAATCCATCCCATGTCTTTTCATTTTTGGGGTGGCACAATTTCTGAAGTGTACTTATGCGAAGAGAAACGCTTTAAGGTATACCTTTGTTAATGCATTGTGCAGATGTGCGACAACTTGTGAGAGATAATTTTAATCAGTTTTCACTGCGTATTGACCAAAATGAATTCATATCTTTCCTTTTCCGGATATGTATTGACCTGTGTATTTTAGTAATGGCAGGAACATATCTAACAATTAATGAAAATAACTCTTACTATATTTACCCTATCGTTTGTTCTGTTCTAGTACCTTATTTAACTCTCTGAACAAGCGTAGTTTTGCACTGTTAATGAAAGATCCTTCAGAATCCATGGCTCTGACCTCGGTAGTAAAGTTTCTAGAATATCGAATCTAGAATATAGTGTACGTATTACTGCATAGATGCGAGGAACATTCTGTCTAACTGCACTACCTCTCTTGTTTCGATTTTCTCGAACTATGTTACTTGCACTTGCAAAGAGCCATTTTCCCACTTGCAAATTGGAGAGGCGGGTCAGGATATGGAGCAGTCTTCAAGAGAGAATCGACTCGGGAATAAATCTCCAGCACAAATCAAATCAGGCCCAATCACAATTTTAAAACGTTAGAAACCCTCGATTTCATTTTCGTTCCCACGTGTAATTTGAAACCCCCATTTTCAGCAATGTCATTCTGTACCTTTCCGAGAGTTGCTCATTGCTGAACTTGAGACTTGAGTTTCCCAATCAATGAAGCTACCGTACCCGGACCATCATGTTCAACATGCTTCGAGAAATTGCCTGATGATGTTCATGTCAAGTTAATAGAATAACTCGATAGGGTTTGGCACGAAAACGGCGAGAACGAGCAGCATACGGATACGGCGCCGTTCACCTCTACAGAGAGTGACGTTATGACTTTTCTTTTTCCGATGATAGTCCATTCTGCAAACCACTATCCTCGGTGGTATCCAGAGTATAGTTGTGTCTGTATCTCGATTCGACAAGAATTTCCGTGGAAGACGGCCTGGTAACGACTGGACCTGAACTGTTGAATGGCGAGGAAGTTGGGAGGGAATTCAGTGAACGAGTCCTGAAAGTATGTGGTGAATCTACGAAGGAGATATGACTTACTGAAGATGAAGCCCATTCGTTGCACAGGGAACACAACAAAAATCGAATCATTGAACAATTTGTATCTCTCGTCGTTGAGTACTGGTTGAAATCCTCGAATTTGATTTACCTTTTCTGAATGATGAAACTGTATCTTCTTTGTTCGCAGAATTTTCACCACAATTGTGTTCGATAGGGTGGTCTATGTGGGGACCAGGCGATAGTTTATGTTTACCACACTTCTCGAATTGCACGCAAATCCGACAGTTGACGTTACCAGCTACGCCACAATTGATGTCCCTGCTAGAATGTACAGGGTCTCTACTTGAGAGTATTTTCTTGAGTTTCAATACTTTCGAAGGATATGAAAAAACATTAGATGGGATTGAACAAAACTGCAAGAATCTTAAGCACGTTACACTTCATGACTCCAGACTTGTTGTCAAGAGTTTTGGGGAAAACGATATGCGGCATTTTTGTGGACAAGATGTGCACAAAGAAACTATTCGTTATATATGCGGGTCACTACTTGTCAAGGAGTTGACCTGTTTGTGCGAATTGGCTACACTTCTTACGAGAAAACACGTCGTTTAAGACATGGACTGATGGTTCCTTTGTGACTAATTGATATGTTATGGAGGGTGTCTTGGCCTTAATTCCGCTCTTCACACACGGACTAAAGGCAGGTCAGGACTTAACCGGAGGCAGTTGTACTGTACAGTATGGTGCATCTCCTGCACAAATCAAACCAGTCACAATCACAGTTCCTAATCGTACGAAACTCTCTATTTCATATTTGTTCCAACGTGTAACTTCCATTTGCAACGTCTTTGTTTACCTTTCTACCGTGCGAGGTGCTCTGCGCAAAACTTGGCACACTAGTTCCGCGATGAATGAAGCTGCAGGATCCGGACTATCATGTTGGACATTCTTTGAGACGTTGCCTGATGAAATTCGTGTCACGATAGCAGAGTGGCTGGATAAGGTTTGGCATGAGTACCCAAGTACGCCACGACGTTACCGCGGAAGAATATCCTTTTTTCGTTTGCTTCTTTCCGAAGATGGTCCATTCTGCGACGTGATATGTTCGATGCTAACTAGTATAACTTTGGACCTGGAACCCGATTCGACAAATGTTTCCATTAAGGATGGTTCTATTGATATTGGACCTGAACTATTCGAAGGCGAGGAACTGGAAAGAGGATTAGTTGAACGAGTCCTGAAAGCGTGTGGTGAATCAACAAAGGAGATAGTGCTTGCTGGAGATGATGCCCAACTTCAACACAGAGAAACCGGTGTAATTGGATTGATTCCGCAATTTGAATCTCTTGTTATTCAGTACTGCCCAGCTGTTGAAAGACTTAAGTTTTATTTACCTTTTCTGAATGATGAAATCGTATCTTCTTTGTTCGCAGAATTTTCACCAGAACTTCGTTCGGTTGTGTGGTATACGTGGGGACCAGGTGATAGTTTATGTTTCCCGCACTTTTCGAATTGCACACAAATCCGAGAGCTGGCGTTACCAGCTACGCCACAATTGACGTCGCTGCTGGAATGTACAGGTTCTCTACTTGAGAGTCTTTTCTTGAGCTTCAACACTTTCGAAGGATATGGAGAAACTTTAGATGCAATTGAACAACACTGCAGGAAACTTGTGCACATTACACTTCCTGCCTCCAGAAGAATTATCAATAGTGTTGGGGAAAGACGATATGCGGCATTTTTGTGCTCGTATGGAAACCAGCTTATCACGGCGGAGATTGACGGAATGGTGGAGCCTGAATATTTGCTGGAAGTGTTCACGAAATGTTCAAACTTGAATGTCGAATTCCAATTAGTTACAGCTCATGGAACAGAGGAATGGGAGATTGTTCGCGTTTTCGGTCCGAGGATTCAAAATCTTGAGGTCGACCTGATTGCATGTACGGGTGAAGAATGCTGCCATGCTATCTCAAGTTGCACTGCCTTATCGGGATTGATAATTTGTAGTGCCGGTTTTACGGAACTTATGCAAGACAGTGTTGATACGACAATATTTTCAGTGTTGTCTTCTCTATTTACCCCATCGCTTAAACGGTTGACTCTTAATGGGCTTAGAGCAATCGAAGAAAATGTAGCGATGATAGTGGCGGCCACGTCGAATCTAATAGGTATCGACTTGAACTTTGCAAAACCGGTTCAAGACGGCTCTATCTTCAAGACTATTGTGGACTCGAATCCACATCTACGTGAAGTGCGTATCTCGGAGGATCTCTTCGGAAATGGAAAACGAGATGGAGATTCTGCGTTGGAATTACTGAGGGTGCTTGTGCACACGTTTTCGAAATGCCGCTCATTAGATTTCGGCATATTGAATAGCGGCGAACAAGCCGTGTGTGGAGAAACCATTCGTGACATATGCGGGTCTCTACCTTGTCGAGGTATTGATCTGGTTGTGCGGATTGGTTCCACTTATTACATGCAAACGCATCGTTTAGGACATAGAGTGATTGTTCCTTTGTGACAACAATTGCTGAGGTTTCCATGCGTTGTTCATGGAGATGTTGTACGTAGGGTCGTGGGTTTAGGCGCGCTCTTGATGCACGGACTAACGTAAAAACGTATCAAGACCTTAAGTGAGAAATGTGGAAACCTTGACAAACTACAAGACCGCTACATGTATCGTACAGTACTGTGGGCGCAGTGACCGCGCAGTATCTCCTGCAGAAATCGAATGTCACAATCACAATTGCAAACCCAGAGACACCTACTATTTCATTTGCCACCTGCGTTTTCAGCATTTTCTTGGGCTACACTTCGGAGAGGTACTCTCGGCTGAACTTGGCGCACCTACTCTGAAATGAATGCAGCAGGAGTATCTGGTGTACATCATGTTCGACATACTTCGAGACATTGCCGGATGATGTTCGTATCAAGATAATACGATGGCTGGAATTGATTCGATATAAAAACAACGAGGACGAAATCTGGGTACGACGCCGTCCAACCGTGGAGGCATGGACTTTTTGTCTTTTCTATTTTCCGAAGATTGTCCATTTTACAGTGCCAGATCTTCGGTGATAACCAAAGTATGTTTCTCTCTGGTTCGCGATTCGACAAATATGCACGTTCTAGATCGACAAATTAAGATAGGACCTGAACTACTCGAAGGCGAGGAAATGAAAAGCGGGCTAATTCACCGAATCCTGAAAGTGTGTGGTGAATCAACAAAGGAGATATGGCTCGTTTTAGATGATGCAAATTCTTTGGATGGAGAAAACTACGGAAATCGATTAATTCGGCAGTTTGTGGCTCTTGTCGTTGAGTACTGCCCGGCTGTTGAAAGTTTTAAATCCACTGTCCATTCTCGTTTTCTCGGCGACAACGTTGCATCTACTTTGTTCTCGAAATTTTCTTCACAACTGCGTTCGATTGCGTTGTACATGTGGAAATCAGACCATATGTTACACTTACCGGACTTCACCAATTGCACACAACTCCGACACCTGTCTTTACCAGCAAGGCCACAGTTGATGTTGCTGCTAGAACGTGCGGGGTCTCAACTTGAGACTCTTAGATTGACGTTTGACACCTTCCAAGGATATGAAGAAGCAATAAATGCAGTTGAACAAAACTGCAAGAAGCTTACGGAAGTTACACTGGATGATACCAGAGATACTATCAATAGTGTTGGGGAACAAAGGTATGCGGCATTTTTGTGTTCGTATGGGAATCAGCTTATCACGACTTCGATTAGCGGAATGGTGGACCCTGAGCATTTGCTTGAAGTGTTCACGAAGTGTTCGAACCTGAAAGTCAAATATGAATCAGTTGAAGGTTCTGGGATAGAGGTATGGGAGCGTATCCGCGTTTTCGGGCCGAGAATTGGAACTCTTGTGGTTGACGTGGTTGCATGTACTGACGAGGAATCCTGCAATGCTATCTCAAGGTGTACTAGCTTGTTGACATTGCGCCTTGGTTTATATGGAATGAGACCTGAACAAGATGTTGTTGATACGGCAATAACGTCAATGCTGTCTTCACTATCAATCCCATCGCTTAAACGTTTGTCGATCTATGAGTTCAGAGCAACGAAAGAAAATGTAGCGATGATTGCGGCGGCCACGTCGAATCTAACAAGTATTGAATTGGAACTCGCAGAACCTGTAGAGGACGGCACTATCTTCAAGAGTATTGTGGATTCGAATCCACATCTTCGTGAAGTGCGTATCGTAGAAGATTGGATTGAAAATGGAGAACGAGATGAGGAATCAGCTGTGGAATTAGTGAGGGTACTCGTGGACGTGTTTTCGAAATGTCGCTCGGTAATGTTCGGCATATTGAATAGTGGAGAACGAGAAGTGCGCGAAGAAACTATTCGTGACATATGTGGGTCATTACCGTGTCGAGGGATTGAGCTGGTCGTGGAAATTGGTTCCACCTCTTATGTGTAACGCGTCTTCCAAGACATGGACTGATTTGATCCTTTGTGACAACAATTGGTAGGCTGCTGGAGATGTTACTGTAAACCAAGTAGAATAACGCAAAAAATTTCAATACATTCGTTCACTTTTAATTCTCGCTGTTGTCGAGTACTAGTCAATTACAATTGGCTCTTCTGTTCTAGATCCAATTCTTTGTTAAAACATACCGCTGTTTTTGTACAGCTTATCGGAGGGGTCTCACATTAGGATCAGTTTACACGATGTCGGATTCCGTCGGTCCAAATGACGGTTCGGGTGTGCGTTATTGTTTGCTGCTAAAATTCAGTTTGGACCGGAGTTGTTTTTCCAATGTGCACAACGCTAATTAAGATAGCATCATTCCGAATGCTTCGATTTGCTTTTCTATTCATGCGATATTCGCGAGTACATCAAATAGAGTCGTCGACATCATCCCTATCCAGCTGTATAGCTAGAGATATCGTAAAGAACAAAGCTTCCAATGATCAATCTGAGCAGGGTGCGGACAAATAATATTTATTATTTATTCCATGTGCCTTCTTTAAAAAAGAGTGAATATTCCACTGTCGTGAGCCAGTGAAGAAAACAAAGCTTGTATTCCAAATTGTTCAAATAGTAAGTTTCACTGATTTTCTTTGATTCTATCAGAACTTGCTGGCAACTCACCAGAGAGGGAAATGAACACGGACGGCGAACTGATAGAGAAGGCATAGAGCTGCCTCGTGAAGTGTGCTACGGCCGCAAGCTGGGAGCTTCTGAGCGGGCACTAACATCGGTGGTTCTGAACAAAGGATGTCCAGTGCATTTCATTGTGCCCGAACTTCCCCAGGCTTACAGAGTAAGGAGGCTGTCCTATTATACATGTTAGTGGACATAGATATTTTTCTAACCAGGCATATAGAAGACTAGGGTTTTTCTCAGCCAATCAGAGCGTCCGTGCAATGTAGCCTAGTGGTTCGATTAATTTCCGGGGAAATCGGATAGTGGGAGCGGTGAGGTAATGGTCCAGGAGTCGCAGGTTTAATTCCTTGTGGTGCGCGTATATGTTAGTAGGGGTGAAGGGACCGATCGGTCCTGATCGTACCTCCGACGCACAATTCAAGAAACTCCGTCAACGCCCAGATCAACACGAGACAAATCGATGTATTCTTTACTAGATGTGAGCTACGCTGTGACGGGTCCTATGCCACGAGGCGTGCGAACGCACAATTTTGCCAGATCTCGTGAGCAATAAACTTTAGCAATAAAGATGTTCGTAGCGTAGCCGAGACAATCGCGTACATACCTAATAGATTTGTATAATCTGCTCACATCTACTACTTTCATGTATTTGAAAACGAATCAAAATTTCTCTGATTTTAACAAAATTTGAATATGTAAAGTTAAGTGCTACAATTTCTCTATGATAATCTAGCACTATAAATTCTTAATTCATACGTCGCCGTGGAACGAATATTGCTACAGTGGAATAACCATGGATTAGACAAATAAGAATAAATGGCGATGACAGGATCATAAACAAATACAAATACGATTTATGCAGGGTGTTCAAATACGAATTTATTTTTTCTGTGCTATGAATTTGAGATGGAAATTTTATCTCCCTGTGGATATTATTTCCGAGTAATTTCAGATAGCAGCAAAAAGGGAAGTAGAGGACGTTTCGGTGTCGCGACATCCCGAAACATTCGTTGCTGGTGTTGTCGCGTTGTATGCGTATGATAACAGAGCAGACGAAAGAGAATTTTTCCAAAATATAAAGGTACAGCAAGACCCGTGTGCCATGGGAGTAAGTGCGGAAGTTTTTCTTTCCGATTCTAGTCAAGTTGAAAACAGTGGAGAGTGCAAATATGATCTATTGATGTACGAATATCAGAAACCTCAAGGTGGAATTCCCATTGTTTCTTTGGTGGTACATTCTAGTGTGACGCAATCGCAACTATATGAAGTTGGATGGTGCGTATTAGTAATTTCGTCGACAATCTATCAGCGAAACGGGTATTTGCGCCCAAAATATGAAAAGTCTTGAAAGATAAATCGAATCAAACTAAAATCTCGTACGCAAGCCACTCAAGTCTCTCTCTGAATTGTGGAGATGTTGATGATGACAGCAGAAATGGGAGGAAGGACAATAATGTATTAAACTATGGCGATTATAAAATACGAACCATGCTGGCGTTTGTATGTCAAAAAAATGTCGGTATAGGATGAAAAGAAGAAACAATATCTGGTTTGCATGAAGACGTTGAGCAAGTAGCAAGAAGAGATCCAGGAATAGAAAAGAGTTTGACCAGTCGGAAATTGAGATTCCGTAGATCTTTATTTAATAGTAACGTTCATAAGGACAAACTGAAAATATTTGGACGAAGGGGTGATGAGGATGGTTTGTACAAAGTCAATGAGCTGTGTTTCGACTCAGCTAGACATTGTACTGCGGAAGCGACATGTGGTGCCCGAGTTCGACTTATTCCCCGAGTGGGTGACGGTAGGCTACACCACCGGGAATGGTGGTGTCTACCTTACAGGAATGCCTCCTTACGGGTTGCCTCATTGGTTGACCGGCCCATCCCCTTTGGATGGAACTCTGTAGTACTGTAGTATTTACCGATATCCCTTTTAGGTATTATTACTTTTTAGTACGGATTACTATAAGTAGCCCGAGCACTCCTTCAGTAAGAACAAGGAGTTTTCGGCCCCAAACTGGAACCCCAACGGAATAATCTCTTCTTCGATAACCGTCTGCGGTTTATTTGGATGACACCCTATGTCGGTTCTGCGTGATTCTTGGTGCACAGGTGTGCTACAACCCCCTAGAGTGGTCACTTGATGAAGTTGCAGCCTCATTCTACTTCTACCTCCAACTTTGGGTCTAACATCGCATACTAGGGCGGGTGTTTGTGTGATTCTGTGTGGTTGTACAATCGCCACACTCCGACACGGATGATCATCTCCCTTCAAGGTTGGCCTTCCTTTCTAGGTTTGGTGTATGTTGGAGTTTATTCCCTCGCGGGTTGCACTACACCACAACTTCAAAGTTCTAATTCAAGAAAAATATCTTCATGGCAGATTTTCCTGGTGCGAGAAGGCGCTAAAATTATATGGGGAATAAGAAGAAACAGAAAAGGTTTGAAGCAATTGAGAAGAATCATGAACAATTGATGGGATCATTGGAGGGAGGGTTAAGGCAGAAGAATCGCATGCTTGATATAGTTAGGAAGGTTATAGATGCATTAAATTAACATGATGACTAGTACAAGAACGTTAAAAAATACGTTGATGTGTGTTCTATGTGATACATACTGTATATCATCACCAAAACCTTCGATTGATAATTACATTAAATATGGATCATCATGTATTAAATGTGGCAATGGATGATTGCGGAAGTGAATCAGATTTATCAAACTGAGTTAGATTGCTTGATAGATGCAATTTCCAAGAGTGGTTTGCTCAGATTCTTAATTCTATGACTATAAATATTAAAAGAGATAGAAAAGAGTTGTACCATTCGCAGTAACAGACAACGAAAGGATTTTTCCGTATTGGGACTAATGATTGCCGGATTCGATAGGTGATTCAAATGTTTCTGGGATATATGAACTGAAAGCACAAGTGAGTAAAGGAATACGGCTAAGAGACGAAGTACTATAGTACTGTATAATATGGATAGGATTCAAGTAATCTCGTATTTACTTTGCGATTCTGTCTTCCGGTTATCAGAAACATGATTGAGGGGACCAAAGGGCGTCTGCTCGGGCTTGTATATTGGTCACCGAGAAATCGGTGGCCAAGGTAGTTTATATAGTGCTAAGCATGTATGATAGAAACATTACACTGGTAACGGATAGTCGACAGTGTCAGCCTTCCTAACAGAACGACCTTGCTGGCAGAACGCCTGTGGCCCCCTCGAAGGGAAGGCCAATCCCTGCGCCAGGACACGCTTACTGGGTGCTTAAAATGTACATAGGGCTTACACAACTGTAAGAGTACGGATGGTACACGTGGAAGTAATGTCTAGAAGAATTTCGTAAAATGTCCAGAAAATGAGGAATTCCGGAATATATACAAGAAATCTTTGGGTATTGATACACCTGTAGGAAATAGAGGATTTCCAGAACTAAAGAAAAGAAGTGAATAGATGAGAATCAAAGACAGTCTAAATAGAAGGGAAAGAAAGAGAAAATAGTCTATCAATGATGCTGAGAACCAACAAACGGTAGCAAACAGCTAATGAAAATTGAAAGAATGAGAGAAAATAGCATTACAAACTCGAAAACCAGTGACCCTATGCATTTAACACGATGGGAAAGAGAATTTCAGTATTGTGAATAGATTTAACATTGTATTACGTAAATAGATCATCATCAGTGATTCGTGATTGTACTATTTTCAGAATAGATGGGCTGAAGAAATGAGAGACAAGCAGATACTGCACTGAACTATAGTTCTGACTAAGAAATAGAAAAAATCAGCATCATGTTAGGTTTGACGTGAAATAATTAAGAAACCCGAAATCAGAATGCCCCATTCGAAATGTTAAATAAAAAAGTAAAACTATTTTCGCAATTGATTTACACTTATCACGAAGTGAATTAATTTTGTCAAAAGGTCTTAAGTTTCAATTTCATGAGCATTTAAATTTTCAATGAATTTTTGTCTTTCAAACTGGGATGTGATCCGCTGAAAGAAGCAGTACTGTTAGTTATTAAACAGCGATCGAATTATTGTGAAATTAAATTAGGTCCATAAAATTGACGGAAGGATCATGCTTTTGAAACAGATATTTGAAGATACTTGTTCATGAAAATGCGAGATAATAATTTGACTTGAGGTAGAAGGTTAGTTTTATAACAGGAGAGAAATTTGCATTTAACTATGCATAAAAAAGAAGATGGATTCCTTAGTTTCACACAGGTAGTTGAAAATTTTTTTACACTTCTTGTTGTCTAGAATTAGGTTTCGCGGTTGAGTCGTAACAGTCCGCTATTTGTTACCTTAAATTAAAATATCACTAAATGTTTCGACTTATTCTCTAGGGCATTTTTCTTTGGATGTAAATTTCATTGTAATCCTCAGTACCTTCGAGTTCTGCATTCAGTAATTGCTCTACAAGCAGAAGAACTGATTTGAATATCAAGGAAATATTTACAGTAAAAGTAAATGAAGAAGTTTTAAGCATGAATTAGAAAGTTCGTTTCTACTAACTCATTTGTCATGAACCTTATCTTGAAATAAGGTATCAATTGGTTTAAAGGCCCCGTAACCAATAATAGTACGTGAATGCCGCGATACAGATAATTCCCAAGAATCGGAGGAGAAAATTTTTCCACAACTCTTCTGCGAAGCAAGATTTTCTGTATACTCTATAAATACTAGCGAGCTACATGATCTTTTAAACCATGCTACCTATTTCATTTAGAAAAATTTATTGCTGGGCTGATCAAAGCTGCACCACTACAAAGTTCCTGATTCTTTGCGCATTTCAATACTGGAATCTCATTGAGTGAGTTTCGGATTCCGAATTAGCATAAAATGAGCCTAAAATGAGTCTTTTAACGTCCATTGTTGACTAAGGTCGCAGATTTCGCACGATCCCCGATTTCGGTACTATGAATTTAGTGCATTTCGGGTTGCTGTAGGTGAATATTTCAGAAACTGTTAGATTACCTGCTCACTTAATTAATTTTTAATTAAAACAATACAAAACATATCGTTTTCGAATTCGGTACCAAAGAAATTTGGAATACTTCGTATCTTAGGAAGTGCAGGAACAAGTCTTTATGTTTATACGTACAATATTCCACTCTTTTCATCTGTATCAACAGCGATAATGATCAAGTCAAACATCTCTGGGAATGTCCGACTGCTAACTCTATTCGAAAACTGTGTGGTATTCGTCTCTTTGATATAAGAATCCACAGTAAAGATCTTTTCATTTTCCGTATATCAGAAGAAGAGATCTCTAAGATAGTAATGCTATGAGCTATTCATGAAACAACAAACTAACCAATGAATACAATTAAGAAGCTTACTCACAATGGGTAGATTCGAGTACTGTAATATCTCGCAAAAACTCTTAGATTCAGTACGTTTGCCAGAAATTTGGGTAGAAACCCGATCCAGTGTTTCAAGAAATTCGCATCATCAAGAGGATTTATTATATCTTTAAAACATCCTACGTACAACAAATATCCTGCAATCGAATCAACATTGATGAGACTGATGTTCTCTGCAGAATGAACTAATTGATCTTACTTGCTTCGATCAAAAGGTAGCGAAGCAACAAGAGGCCTGAAAATTCATTAGCATAAGTATGGAGTGACAGCAGCATATCACGTCAATGTACATAGATCTCATCTGCTTCCAACTTAAATTCTTCTCTGACTGTCGGTTTAGTCTTAATCGCGAGTGTTGTTTTAAGCAGGCTAATGGATAGATAGGTAGAGATGGATTCACGAAACGGATTCAGTAGTAGTAGGAAGAAGAATGTTATCGTAATAATGGTTATTAGTTACATACATGAACGCTGAATACTCACTATTCGGTTTCTTTATTGCTTCAAGAACTTCACTTGAATAAACATGAATAGACAATAGTTGATGCCATGTATTCTGTTTTAAGCAGAGCTA
>JAAUYH010054134.1_pt1 | contig 12901 bp, 4 predicted proteins | sample 7278061 | NCBI WGS metagenome assembly JAAUYH01 (sample SAMN14350203, study PRJNA611818) | marine sediment metagenome | isolation source: surface marine sediment (0.6m) | place: French Polynesia: Moorea | collected 2018-08
CGACAAAGTTATGGCTTTAATACCTTTGAATCTTTACGAGAAAAACTATTAGCTTGTTTATTCGTATAAGCTTTACTTATCACCACAGGTACGAGAGAGCCAAATTTAAAAAACAAATTCGAGATAATTGGCAACCTATTCTTAACCAGCTCCGAGAACAAACCCCCGAGCTAAAAGAACCAGAAATCATATTTTCTTCGGGTAGAAATATTTATATTGGAACGGAAAAAATAGCCCAAAAAATAAGAAATAAATTTTTCCTGCAAAAAGATCATGCCTGTCGTTATGGCTCTTTACTAGCTTCTAATACTAAAGAAATTAAAACTTTAAACACCTCAATTAAAGTCAAAATTGTTGACAGTGAAAGCAAGCATCCAACAATGACAAATTTAGTAAAAACTTATGAAACAGGAGACTGTCACGGCAAAATATCCCGTAACATTGCTCTCCAGGTAGGAGCAATCCAAAAAAATGCTCCTTTTCAATTTCGAGGGGCTTTAAATTTAGCAGGAAATCAAAGCTTAATTAAAGGCACATTTCAAATTAATGATCATTTAACTAAAACTAAGGGTTACGACATGATACTAGATAGAACTAGTATCAAAGGATACCCCAAAAATACTAGGGGACTAGAAGTTACTAGAATCAATAACACTTGGCACTTTAAAGCCAAAGACAATAAAACAATATCAAAAGCAATAAACAACACAAGAGGAGTAGATAATCAAGAAGAATTAATCGAAAAAATTACTTCAATTTTTCAAAACTACGATGTTAAATTCTCCTCCCAAGAAGAACTATCTTTTTCAGTAAAAGTTCCTCAAACTGAATCAGATAACTTTAAAAACAACCTCAATAAACTAGAAAAAGTTTTCGGAGAACTAGGAATAGACAAACATATTCCTTGTGGAGATTACCAAGTGGAAAATCCCACTTTAGGAACTAGAGAACAAGCCAAAATTCAAGAATACGACATGAGTTGGCAAGTACTAATCTGGTTCTCTGAAGACGCTATCAAAAAAGATATTCTTCCTGAAACTCAAAAAGAAGCAGAACGTCTCAGAGAAATTCAAAAAGACCCTCGACTACTAGCACAATACGTTTTAGATAATTACGACCGAAGAAAAAATCTTCAAAATCCAGAAGGAGACAGTGAAAAAGAAGATTTAGCGATGATCAAGATACTCCGTGAAGATGTCAATCACAGCATGATGCTTAATCATCCCAAAGTAACTAGCTATCTCCAACAGCAAATTCAAAATAGATGGAAAGAATTAGCAGAAAGAGGCGCAAAAAGCCTAAAAGCTGGATTAGCTCAACCCTTTGATTGCGAACCCCATACCGTAATAGCACCTCACTTAGAAAACGGCACAAAAATCTTCTGCGGACGCTATCCAGTAGCAGACAAATATAATCTGTGTGCCTACACCGTAGATAACACTCAAGCTCCAGACCACATTCTAAGACAAAAAGGCTGTATCTTCATTAACCCTACTGAAGCAATGGAAAACCATCAATGCGACTTTGATGGCGACTACTTATTCTATGGCACAAAAGAAGAGTATCCCACTATCTTTCAAGAAATTGTCGTTCGCCCTCCCAAATCGGAGAACGAAGGAATTGTCAAATTAGAGAAAAAACCCTATCCCGACGACCTATTCGTCACTTCAGTACTCACTCAAGACAATAGCATTGGTACAATCGCCAATTTAATCGGCAGAGTCGAATGCGTCCCCAAAAATCTCACAGATTTACCCAAAAGAATCCAAGAAAAAGTTAATCAAGCCTTCACCACAGCCAAACAAAAACTACCTCAAGCCCTACAAATTGAAGTAGATAGTCCCAAGGCTGCCAATCGCTATACTGATGCTCCAGAACTAGTTAAAGCTGTCGAATTCGTCCAGAAAAATCAAGAATGTCAAAACGTCCCCCTATTTAGGTATAAAAATCATGAAAATCTCTACTTGACCGCACCAATGCCTGAAGGAAAAGCCCCAATAGATTTATTAGCTAAAGAAGTCAATAAACATTGGGAAAAAGCTACCCATCAAGCTATCTCCGCCGAACAATTCCAATCAACCCCTTTTCCTGAAATATTCCAATGTGATGTAGAACAAGACATTAATAAATTAGTAAATGAATATACTACTAAATTCCAAAAAAATAATCAAGGATTATTACAATTAGCTAAAGATTTACTCGCTGAATACTCACAAAAAACTCAGGGAATTATGAATTCTAATCTAAGGGAAGAAGAGCAAAAAAATAGCTTTAAAGATTTATATAATAGTTTAGCACTAACAGCTTATAGCAACATTGAATCAGAAGAAAATTTAGATAAATTAGCTAAACTCGTTTGGCTTGAAGAAACTAAAGAAAAAGAATCTTCCTCTGATAACCAACATTACAAAAAATGCGTTGAATACAACGAAAAGTATGAAATGGGAGTTCACTTTTATCAAATTAAAGAAGACCCCAAAAGAACGGATACTTTACCACCTGGAAGTTTAGACAATACCAGCATAGAAAATAGCTATATTTTAGAAACTCCCTTTGAATGGAGCTTAACAGAGAATAACAATCAAGAAAAAAGATTCACAGCCAAAACCATAGCTAATTGGCTTAAAAAAAATAACATCGAATTTCAAGCTTTCCTCGACAACAACAGACCCTTAGTACTATTTTCTTTTTCTCAAAAAGCTGTAGAAGAAAATGATAAAAAATTACACAAAGTAATTACAAAAATAGCTGACAAATATAGCCCTAATTCGGACTCTATAGACAACAACTTACTGGTAAATCAAAAATATAAAAATACCAGAAAATACATCACTATCAATAAAAAGAAACAAGAACTAAGAATAACAGACAATAAAAAATTCTCTTCCTTCATCAAACCAGATCAATACAGAAAAAGAGCTTTAACTATAAATCTATTTCCCGAAAATGTTGCTGAGTGGCTCAAACAAGCAAGTGTTAGTTCTAAGACTGTAATTAATATCGTTGGAGTAAAACAACCTGAAAATTATTACCACGACACAAATTTAAAAGATTATCTTGCCCAAAATCAAGGAGAATTTTCAATCCAAAAAAGCCAAGGATATCGGAAAGGAGAACCAATGGTTTATTTAGATAATAAACCATTAGGATTCTTATCTAGTAAATCATTACCAATACCTTTAGGAACAAAATTTACCGCCAAAGATATAGCAGAAATAGGACAAGGGATAAATCTAAAAGTTAATGAAATTCAAACTAGTCCTATATCAAATTTAGAAAGCTATAAAAAACCCAAACCACCTAAATTAAATTGCGAAAAAGCTAACTATACCCAAAAAAGACTAGAAGCTAAAAAAAACCAACAAATTATTGAAGCAGTAGTCAACTATGAAGAAGAAGCAAACCCTGTTGCTACTCAATTCAGAGTAGCACAAAAAGCCAATTCATTTGATATGGAAAAGTAAAAAATGACTAATACTCAAAACAAGCAAACATGGTTGTCTGGTAGAGCCTTAGAAAAAATGAAAAAAAACTTAGAAGCTGTAGTACCAGAAGCCATCCAACAAGCCAAAAAATCCAACTCCTCCTACGAACAATTAGGAGCAATTATTGAATCTATTGCCGAAGAAAAAAATATAGATGTTAAATGCCATCTACAAAAAGGACAATGGATTGTCAAACGAGAAAATGGCAAAGCCATAGCCCATTTAGGACATGAAAAAATTAACTCCGATTGGAGTCCCAAAAAACTCAAACAACTACTAGGAACAATCCAAAAAGAATCAAACTCATCAACTAAGGAAAAATCAATGCCATCAATCATCGAAGACAGCAAATTAAAAGTAGCAACAAAACGCCCCAAAATGGATATTGAGCCAGAAACAGCAGAAATGGTTGCTGAATACTGGAAACAAGCTATAGAAGAAATTAAAGCTGAAAAAAATCCCCCTCAAGATATTCCCAAAGCAATTGTCAATAAATTCTACGCTCTAACAGAAGACACAAATCTTGCCAATATAGAAGTTAAATTCGATCGCAATAAATCAGACTTTTTGTTCATCAATGGCGAAGAACAATATTTTAATACCTGGAAAATTCAAAGTGTCTTAGGAGAAGATACAGAAACACTAAAACCAGATGCCTTAGCCAAAGAATTCTCTTCTGAAAAAGAAATAACAGTAGAAGCAGAAATAACTTACAAAGAAAAACAAGCAAATAAAGAACTTACAGAAGAAGATAACCTAGATATGGATTACGATGACCCCAATCTAGACCACATACCATTTGCAGAAGAAACTAACCAAAAACCCCAAGCAAATAAAGAACTTACAGAAGAAGATAACCTAGATATGGATTACGGTGAACCCAATCTAGACCACATACCATTTGCAGAAGAACCTGACAAAGAACAGCAAACAAATAAACCAGAATTAGAAGAAAAATCCAACCTCAAACAAGAAGCAGAAGAAATACAAGAAGAATTCATGGAAGTTGTCCAAGATTTCCAAAACCTCTCTGCTCCACAACCTTCCAAATCCTCAGAATCAGAACATTACACAAAATTCGCCGAGGAGACGCAAAAAAGAAGTAAAAATTGGCAAGATGTCCACAAAATCATCACAGATACTCCAGAAACAACTGAAATAACCCTAATTAAAGACCAACTAAAAGGGATATCAAACTTTTTATCTTCCTTGGCAGAAGCATACGATGATGAAATCATCAATATGCTAGGAGAGCAAGGAAAAGAAGCCTTTGATAAACTGCAAAATGTTCAAGAGCGCGTCAATGGCTTTCTCAAAAGACTAAATGCAATTGAACAAGCATTAGAAACAGCAGAAGGAAAAGAAATAGAAAATCGCAAAACTCCCAAAACTGCAATTCAAGATATAGAAATAGAAGAACCAGAAACACCCCCTCAAACTGCAACTCCAAAAGTAGAAGCAGAAGAAGCGAACTTAATTGAAGAAGAACTAAATTCGCCAATTTATCAAGCAACAAACGAACCAAAATCTTTAGAACAATTGGGAGAAGAACTAAAAGAAATTAAAAACCTAGACAAGCAAGAAAAAGTTAAAGTTCTTCAAAAACTACTACCAGACATTATCAATCAATTAAATACGATTGAAGACAAAATAGAAACTCTTGAAGACAAAGTATCTAACTTAGAAGAAAAACTCAATCTTAAAATCGACAATGAAAAAAATGAAAAAGCAGCGACAGAAAATAAAGAGATAGCAAAAATCGAACAAGAGTTACCCGAAAAAATCTCCCAAAATCTTAAACCAGAAATACCCCATAATTTAGATGAATATACAATTTATATTACAGAAGATAAAGATCAAATAACTATTAACGTATATTCCAACGAAAGCGAAAACGAATCAGTCTATACAAAAGATTTGCAAGAAAAAAATAGACCTTGGGTACAAATCAATGAAGAAGAAGCTTTAGAACCAACGGAATTAAAACAACTCAATAAAACCTTAAATAGTATGCTAAAAAATACGAATCAAGAGCAAAAAAGGGAAAAGGACTTGCAGATAATGTAACAACTCACCAGTGACTCGTGTTTTACCATTTTAAAGTGCGATCTGCGCCCTGGCAGCACTGCGCTGTCTCGGCTCGGCCGAGGCGCATCCGCGGTCACGAAGTGGCGCTGCGCGGTCGCGCTTTTGCTGAAATCTGAGATAATTCTCTACTCAATTGGGAATAATTTCCCTACTCGACTTTCTACATCGCACCGCTAGTTTTCCCCCAAGAAAGACTGCTTCTAAACCGTTAACGGACCCGCTCAAGCTGACAGCATCCGCTGTCAATTATCCGATCGAGATACTACCGAAGGGAACCGCTTACTGCATCGGGATTGTCGAAGGTAGTCATGATGACCGGGCGCTTGGTGCAATTCTTTAGGGAGTCTAGCTCGGGCAGTGTTGCCTCTGGTACTCCACCTCAAATGGGGAGGTATCATCTTGTAGCCGAAGATTGTAGGGATTGCTTTATCTAGTACAGTAGCTCTTCCAGTCTACCCAGACCTTCCAATCGCAAGAAATGCACTTGTCCTGATTCCTCTCCTGCAACAATTGTCACTCCATCGGGTGCAACGGCACAGCAGACTAATTCACCGTCAGCAGTAAAGCTAGTGACCTCTTCACCTCGATTTAAGTCCCAAACTTTCAGGAAGTGATCCGCTGAGACGGAAACAGCTAGTTTTCCATTAGGTGAAACAACAACTTCTGTTATCGAAGCTGCGTGTCCACTAAACCTTTTAATTATTTTTCTGGAATCGAGATCGAAAACATCGATGAAGTTATCCCATGTATCCTCTGATGCACAAACTGCCTGGTGTCCATCAGGTGTGATGGCAATGGAATTAACCGAATCGAAATCTCCATTAATAACCCCACAAGCTCTTTTAGCTTGTAAATCCCAGAGTCTAAGATTGTTATCATTCATCCCACCAGAAACCGCTAGTTTTCCATTGGGCGTAATGGCAAAAGTATCTAGAGATTCAGGATGCCCCCTAAAGGTTTTAAGAGCTTTTCCTGATTGCAAATCCCAGATTTTCAGAGTATTATCGTTTGAAGCCGAAATTGCTAATCGACCGTCGGGGGTAATAGCAACATCAGTCACGAAGCTAGTATGCCCTTGCAAAATTTTGTGAAGTTTTCCTAATTTAAGATCCCAGACTATGAGAGATTCGTCGTCTGAAGAAGAAACAGCTCTTTGTCCGTCAGGAGTGATAGCGATCGCTGTTATCCCCTCGGTATGACCTGTGAGGGTTTTCAGAACTTTTCCTGAGCGCAAATCCCAAACTTTGAGAGTCCAATCCCGCGAACCAGAAATGGCTTGTTGCCCATCTGGGGTAATCGCAACTGCCCATACCTGTTCAGTGTGTCCGCTTAAAGTTTTCAGTTCCCCTCCTGATTGTAAATCCCAGATTTTCAGAGTATTATCGAGTGAAGCCGAAACTGCTAGTTTTCCATCTGGGGTAATGGCAACGGCTTCTACATAATCGGTGTGTCTGTTAGAAATTTTAACTGCTCCTCTTGAGGATAAATCCCAAATTTTGAGAGTGTGATCTTCTGAGATAGAAACCGCTAGCTGACCATTAGGAGCGATCGCAACATCATTTACCCAGTTAGTATGTCCTCTAAGAGTGGTCAGTTCCTTACCTGAGTGCAAATCCCAAAGTTTGAGAGTGTTATCCTGTGAACCAGAAACTACCAATTGCCCGTCAGGTGTAATTGCGACAGCGTTTACCCACTCAGTATGCCCCTCAAGACTGTTGATAACTTTTCCTGTTTGCCAATCCCAAACCTTAACAGTATTGTCATCCGAAGGTGCAATTACTAACTGTGCATCAGGAGTGAAGGCGACGGCTTGTCCCAATATGCCATGTCCTCTGAGAGTCCTAACTGATTTTCCCGATGGCACATCCCAGACTTTCAGAGTATTATCGTATGAAGCAGACACCGCCAGTTGTCCATCACCTGTGACTGCGATTTTATTGACAAACCGTGTATGTCCTCGCAGAGTCTTAACCACTTGTTCTGATTTCAAATCCCAAATTTTCAGGCGGTGATCCTCTAGAGTGGAAATAATTAGCTTTCCATCAGGCGAAACGGCAACCGCTTCCCCAGAAATGCTATTTTTCCTAAAAGTTTTGAGAACTTTACCCAGCCTTATATCCCAAACCTTCAGGGATTTTTCCCCCGCAGCAACAAGCTGCCCACCTGGTGTGAACCCTAACGCCGATGCCGCTTCAAAACCTGCACTTAGGCTTTTGAGTTCGCTTCCCGACTGTACTTCCCAGATTTTCAAATCTTGACCGATTGATGATTTGGAAACAACGAGTTGCCCATCAGGGGAGATAGCAACAGCATTCATCGAGTTATCATGATCATGTCCCGAAAGAGTTTTGAGTAGTTTTCCAGACTTCAAATCCCAGATTTTGAGAGTTCTATCTGCCGAAACAGCTAGTTGCCCATCGGGTGTAACGGCAACTGCTTCAACCTCCTCGGTATGTCCCCTGAAAGTTTTCCAGACTTTTCCCGATTGCAAATCCCAGACTTTAACAGTTTTGTCCCCCGAAGTGGAAACGATCCGCTTTCCATCAGGGGTGACAGCAACAGCATGAACAAGGTTTGTGTGTCCACGCAGGACTTTGAGAACCTGACCTGATTGTAAATCCCAGACCTTAATGGTATCGTCTGAAGCCGAAACTGCTAGTTGCCCATCAGGCGTGATAGCGACGGCTTGTCTTGCCGAAGAGTTATCTTTATCAAGGGTCATGACAGTTTGCCCTGATTTCAAATCCCAGACTTTGAGAGTTCCACCCCAAGATGCGGAGACCGCTTTTTGTCCGTTAGGTGTGATTGCGATCGTTCGTACTTGGTTTGTATGACCTCTTAGAATTTTAAGGACTTTTCCTGATCGCAGCTCCCAAACTCCCAGAGGGTACTCATCTGAAGTAGAAATTACCTGTTGTCCATCCGGTGTAATAGCTACTGCCCAATCTAATAAGCTTGGGTCTTTTAGGGTTTTGACGGCTCTTCCTGATGACAAATCCCAAACCCTAAGAGTTTTATCTCTTGAAGCAGAAACTGCCAATTTCCCATCAGGAGTAGTGGCGACTGCTCGTACTGAATCGCTATGTCCTCTAAGAACTTTCAATTCCTGTCCCGACTGCAAATCCCAAACCTTGAGTGTGTTATTGTCTGAAGGGGAAATTACTTGTTGTCCGCCCAATGTGAGAGGGATTATGTCTTCTGAGTCAGTTCCTCCGGTGATAGTACGCAGCAAAGCAGTGCCTGGTGATATCAAGCTAGGAGTTAGAGGGCGCAACCAGGTTTTTTGTTCCTGTTTGCTTCGTTCCAGCATTGCCTGAATCTCTGGCGATTCAAAGGACATCAAGCGTCCCAGCAATTGCCCTGCTAGTTGGGTTTTTTCTTCTGCCAAGATATGCGCTGATAGCCGAATCGCACCTTGAATTAATCTCAGACTTTCTTTTTTATCCTCAGAAAATTCAATATTAGGCTTTAAAGCAAAATCATAATCTTCTATAAGGGGCTGAACTTTAGCAGCAAAAACCTTATATTCAAGAAAATCAAACTCAGTTAAAATATCACACAAATCACCTGTCATACTTGCCTGAGCTAAATGATAGGGCAAATTTAAAACATATTCTCGATCCTCGGGTGATAGATTTTCAAACTCACTCATTAGTATAATGCAGGTGTACCTTGGCGATCGCCTTCTTTCTCAACATAAAATCATTCTTTTTTACCTCCATCTATACCTTCTAAATGCAAAAAATGTACGCATCCCAAAATATCCCCCGCGACTATGATTGTATTATCTGGAACAACAGTGGAAGTGAGGAGGGTACTATCCGCACTGAAACTAGCGATTGCTTTTCCTTTGTCCAAATCCCAGATTTTTAAGGTGCGATCGCTCGCAACGGAAACCGCTTTTGAACCATCAGGGAAAATCGAAACGCTGAGAACTTGACCGTTATGACCTTTCAGAGGAAGTATTTCTTGACCGGTGGCTAAATCCCAAATTTTGAGGCTGCTATCCCAGGAAGCAGAAATTACCTTTTTCCCGTCTGGTGTTACTGCTGTACCCCAAACTCGGTCTTGATGACCTGTAAAAGTGCGGATTTCTTTGCCTTTTTCAATATCCCAAACTTTCAGGGCGCAGTCGTCGGCAGCAGATATAGCCCAATCTCCGTTGGGTGTAATGACTATAGCTTGGATACCTTTACTGTGACCCTGCAACGTCTGTAATTCAGTGCCACTGTTAATGTCCCATACTTTTAAAGTTCGGTCATTTGCACCTGAAATAATTTTTTGTCTATCTGGAGTAATGGCGATCGCTTCTACCCATCCTTGATGTCCCTTAAATGTTTTTAACTCCTTGCTATTTTCTATATCCCATAATTTTAGTTTGCCTGTTTCCAAATCCCCCAAATGCAGGGGTTTTACTGATGTAGTAGATATTCCTTGCTTGCTGTGGGGTGGGAAGAAAAAGGCTAAAATTTTCTGGTTTGGCTCAATAATTTGGGTAGAATGTTCAGTACAGTTATGGAGATACCAAGTTTTGACCGTTCCATCACTGGAAGCAGAAAGGGCAAACTGTCCATCTGGCGTAACAGCTATTTGATGGACTGCTTGAGGATGACATTTGGTAGTATTTGATAACAAACAATTCTGTAAATCCCACACTTTCAGTGTGCCATCCCAAGCACCAGAAATAAACCGCTTACCGTCTGGGGTGATGGCAACTGCCCCAATGACTCCATCATGTCCACTGGAGATAGTACACAACTCTTTACAGGTTTGTTTATCCCAGATTCGTAAGGTCAGATCCTGTGAACCTGAAACAATATATCGTCCATCTGGGGTGATAGCTACGGTATTAACAGCAATGGAGTGACCTGTTAACGTGCCTAATTGTGTGCCACTGGGCAAATCCCAAATTTTGATGGTTTGGTCATCTGAAGCAGAAATGAGGGTTTTTCCATCTGGAGTGATGGCAAGGTCTTGAATCCATCTTTGATGACCTGGCAAAATTGACAAAAGTATACCGCTATTGATGTCCCAAATTCTGAGGGTTGCATCTTTTGAACCAGAGATAACCCGTTGTCCATTGGGAGTGATGGCAAGGGTTTCTACCAAGTCTGCGTGACCTATCAAAGTTAACTGTTCTTCTCCTGTCTGCAAGTTCCATATCTTCAGGGTTTTATCCCAGGAACCGGAGACAATTTTCTTACCATCGGGAGTAATTGCTATGGTTTGAACCCGATCTAAATGTCCGGTAAGGGTACGGAGTAGTTGACCCTTCTCCCAGTCCCAGATTTTTATCGTTTTATCTGTTGAGGCGGAAACTAACTGTTTTTCATCGGGAGTAAGGGCAACGGCTTCTACAAAGTCATTGTGACCGATTAAGGTGTTGATTTCTCTGCCAGTGTTGAGGTTCCAGATTTTGATGGTTTTATCCTTGGATGCAGAAATGGCTATTTGACTATCACGGGTAACAGTAATGTCTGAAATAGAAGCTTGCTGATGTCCTCTGAGGGTGAATAAAAATGCACTATTGGGGTTGGTTAAGCTGGAAGTTAAGGGACGTAGCCAAGGAGAACCTTTATATTGTTTAGCTTGCTGGAGAAGGGTTTGAATTTCTGGTGTGTTGTAACTCAGTAAACGTCCTAGCAGTTGTCCGGCAAGTTGGGTGTGGTCTTCTGTGAGAATGTTGGCAGAGAGTTGAATTGCGCTTTGAATAAGTTGAAGGTTGTTTTGGGTAATTTGGGGAATGTGGGGTTGTATGGCTAAGTTGTAATCTTCAATGAGGGGTTGGGGGGTGGAAGTGGAGATTTTATGGTCGATGAAATCAAAGTCGGTGAGGAGAGTGCAGAGTTCATCGTCCATGTTTGCATAGGCAAGGTGGTAGGGAAGGTTGAGGAGGTATGTGGTGTCTTCTGGTGAGAGGTTAGTAAAAGTGTTCATGGAATTGAGTGAGGCGATCGCTCTCCCAGGCTATCTAAATTCTCCAATCGCAAGAAATGTAATTGCCCTGATTCTTCACCAGCTACAATCGTTGCTCCATCAGGTGTCACAGCACAGGTAAACATTCGGCTTTCACCCGTGAAACAGGCGATGGCATCTCCTTGTTCTAAATCCCAAATTGCGAGGCTGTGATCCCAAGAAGTTGAAACAACTCTTCGACCATCTGGCATTAACACTACGGTTCTTACCCAGGCAGTATGACCCGCTAACGTATGCAATGCTTCCCCTGTTATCAAATCCCAAACCTTTAGCGTAGCATCTGCTGAAGCTGAAATTGCCCGTTGTCCATCAGGAATTACTATGACAGATCGTACATAGTTAGTGTGTCCAGTTAGGGTGTGCAATGGCTTGCCAGTTTGTAAATCCCAAATCTTTAGCTTACCGTCATTGGAGGCAGAGATTGCCTGTTGTCCATCTAGAGTAACTGCTACGGCTCGAACTTGGTCGGTATGTCCAGTCAGAGTATGGATTGACCTGCCTGTCTGTAAATCCCAAACTCTTAACGTATGATCGAAAGAGGCGGAAATTGCCCGCTGCCCATCTGGGGTAACCGCAACGTCTCGGATGATGAAAGTATGACCTGTGAGAGTCACTAACTCCCTGCCAGTAGCTAAATCCCAAACTTTCAAGGTTTCGTCATGGGAAGCAGAAATAATCTTTGGCTGATTTGGGATAACAGCGATCGCCCGAACATAGTCCGTATGTCCAGTTAGCGCGTGTAATTCTTTACCTGTCTGTAAATCCCAAACTTTCAGCGTACAGTCATCTGAACCAGAGACTACCTGCTTGCCATTTGGTGTAACGATGACTGTTGTGACATGATTTGTATGCCCTGTTAGGATATACAACTCCTTACCTGTCTGTAAATCCCAAACTTTCAATGTGTTATCGTCTGAGGCAGAAATTGCTTGTTTTCCATCCGGAGTTATAGTTATGTCTCTGACCCAGTCCTGATGTCCTGCCAGAGAGCTTGTCTGAGTTTCTCTTCGTAAATCCCAGACTTTCAACGTGGCATCAAACGCTCCAGAAACTACCCGTTGTCCATCTGGAGTAGCTGTTACGGCAAAGACAGGTCCGGTGTGACCTTCCAGCGTACTTAGTTCTTTGCCTGTAGGTAAGTCCCAGACCTTCAAAATCCAATTCATAGCAGCGATTACCTTTTGTCCGTCTGGGGTAATTGCCACCGACTCAACATAAGGAGGGATAGTCCAGCTAGAAAGCTCTATACCTGAACGGATATCCCAAAGTTTTATGGTCTTGTCGAGAGAAGCAGAGATAACATATTTCCCCTCTGCTGCGATCACGACATCTACTACCTTATCAGTATGTCC
>JAAUYH010250714.1_pt1 | contig 12898 bp, 12 predicted proteins | sample 7278061 | NCBI WGS metagenome assembly JAAUYH01 (sample SAMN14350203, study PRJNA611818) | marine sediment metagenome | isolation source: surface marine sediment (0.6m) | place: French Polynesia: Moorea | collected 2018-08
GGTGTTTGATGCGGAGACGTCAGGGTTTTCATGCCTCGTTAGAAACGTGATTGCTTAGCGGGTGAGGATACTGGAGAGGATAATCTCACATTATGAGAGGGGTCAGAAACCCGTTTCTGGGTCATTTCTCTGCCGGTTCCTGAATTTGGATCAAACTACCCAATTGCCTTGGGCCGACTTTAATCAACTATGCCGATATTACCTAGTCGAATGACATTTACAGGCGTTCATCACGTTGCCATCATTTGCTCTGACTATGAACGCTCAAAACAGTTTTACGTGGATATTCTGGGGTGCTCAATTGTGCGAGAAACCTTCAGAGCCAGTCGAAATTCCTATAAACTCGACCTACAATTGCCCGGCGGAACTCAGATTGAGCTCTTTTCATTTCCTGATCCCCCGCCTCGTCCCAGCCGCCCTGAGGCATGCGGCCTCAGACATTTGGCCTTTGCGGTGGATAATTTGGATGAAGCCGTGGCCTATCTTAACGCCCAAGGGGTTGAAACAGAAGCCGTCAGGCTGGATGAACTCACCCATAGGCAATTTACGTTTTTTCGGGACCCGGATAACTTGCCGCTGGAGTTATACGAAGTGGACTCTTGAGGATGTCAAGATTTAGGTTATTGGGGATTTTCGTCAACCTAAGGTCCTTGTGAAAGGCAGTAGATGGGTGGATGGGTGGATGGGTGGATGGGTGGATGGGTGGATGGGTGGATGGAATTTTAATTGGATAGACCCATGAATAGTTTCTCTCGTTGGTTAAAAGGGATATTGGGCCTATTAATCGCGTTTAGTTTGACGGTCTTGGGGACACTCTCCTTCAAGCCTGTGTCTGTGGAGTCATCCTCTGCCTTGGCCCAAACGCCTCCAGGGGTGAGCGAAATTCGAGGCGTTTGGCTGACAAACGTAGCCAGTGGCGTTTTGTTTTCTCCTTGGGGCGTCAATCGGGCGCTCCATCAACTGTCCAGACTTCATTTCAATACCCTTTACCCTGTGGTGTGGAATCGCGGTGAGACGTTTTACCCCAGCGCGGCGATGCGAGAAACAACTGGCCAAGCCAGCAATTCCTTGCTTTATGTATCCCACTGGGGACAAGACATTTTGGCCGACATGATTAATCAAGGGCATCGTCAGCAGTTGCGGGTCATTCCGTGGTTTGAGTATGGCTTTATGGCCCCCGCTGGCTCCGCCTTAGTCAGTCGTCATCCGGATTGGTTAACCCGTCGACAGGATGGCTCCACTCTGCTGAATCATGCTGAATTGGAGCCGACTGCTGCGGCGAATTCAGCCGCTCGGGTGAAGCAGGCGCTTCGTAGCCGCCTAGTCAGCGCCTCTACTGTCTGGCTAAATCCACTCCATCCACAGGTGCAGGACCTGCTATTGAATTTAATCCGGGAAGTGGTCACCCAGTATGAGGTGGACGGTATTCAACTGGACGATCACTTTAGCCTGCCTGTCGAATTTGGCTATGACGCATTTACGACAGAACTCTATCAACAGGAGCATGAGGGGCAATCGCCGCCCACGAATCCCGCTAATCCGAGTTGGATGCGGTGGCGGGCTGAAAAACTGAGTGATTTTATGGCGCGCTTGAACCAGGAAGTTAAAGCGATCAATCCGAATTGTGTGGTTTCCCTGTCTCCCAACTCCCAAAGTTTTTCCTATCATCACTACCTGCAAGACTGGCAAACCTGGGTGCGGCAAGGCTGGGTCGATGAATTGATCTTGCAAGCCTATCGGGACAATTTGGACAGTTTTGCCGCCGAATTGGCGCAACCCGCTGTCCAACAAGCGCGCCGCCAGATTCCGGTGGCGATTGGTATCTTGACTGGGACGTGGGGCAGCCCTATCGCCGCCGATCAGATTGAACAGCAAGTCAATGTTGTCCGCGATCGCGGCTTCGACGGCGTCTCTTTCTTTTATTGGGAAAGTCTATGGGGATACATCGTCCCGGAATCTCCCCAACAAAGACGCCATCGGTTTCAGGCGCTTTTCTCAGAAGCCGCGATCGCCAGCAAGATGTGATGAGCGATGGAGTACTCGGGGAGTTGCGTGGAAATAGAGTCTCAGTAAAAGGCGGTGGATGGGTAGATGGGTGGATGGGTGGATGGGTAGATGGGATGTTATCTATCCGCAGATCCCTAGGCGATGACGGAAGGGAGAGATTTTGGACTTTGGATTTTGTAGGGAGATAAGAGATTAGCGATGGCGACTCCGACTTCAACCGCTGCCAAAATGAGCAGCCAAGCCTCCAAAGTGGGGTGGGGCTTTTGGCTGCGGTGGTCTTTGGCTACCTGGTTGGGATTTTTGGTGAGCTTATTGCTGGTGGAGGTGGGCGAGAAGCCGGATGTCAGTCTTTGGGAAGGGGCGATTGGTGGGATCACGATTGGTCTGGCCCAATGGCTAGCGCTTCGGCAGCATATCAGCGTCGGTATTAAATGGTTGGCGGCGAATAGTTTGATTTGGGGGATTTTAGGCGGTATTGGCCTCGGCGCCGTGGGTTGGGTTGCGCCACGCACCCCCGATTTCTCCCTGAGACTGTTCTATGGCGCCATTAATGGAGCCCAGGTAGGGGCCTTGGTGGGATTTGTCCAATGGTTTGCGCTCCGACCGCAAGTTCGGCGACCTTGGGGCTGGATCTTAACCAATATGATTATTTGGGCGCTAGGGCTATCTCTGGGGTGGGCGGTCGGCGGTCTATTGCGCTGCCTGACTCACCTATTCTTAGGGGACGTCATTGGCCTAACGATTACTTGGGCGATTGTGGCGATATTGACGGGGATTGGGCTAGTCAAGGCCATGAATCGTTAGGGATAGGTCTGCCATTGGTCACTAGACCCTAATGACGAATGACCAATGACCAATGACAGCCCAATAAAACTCATCGTCATTTAGGATAAGCATTTCTAAAACTCATCCAATAACCATTCTGAAGATCGAGCGCCTAAGTCCAGTGGAATGCTGACCGCTTTGCCTAATCTAGGGCGTTCTTTAGTTTTCTCAAGATAGGTTTTTACTTGGGAGACGCTGCCCCAGCCCTCGAGATAATTGGCGATCTGATCTAAATGGGCGATATATTCCTCCTCAGTCATGGGGAAGGATACCTGTTCTAAATATCGCCACATCACCTGGAGCAAAATCTTGCCCTGGGTGCGTCTCAGCTGAATGTCATAGGAGCATCCCCACTTGGCTAGTAGGAGCTCATGGAGATCTTGTCCTGTCATAGATCTCATTAAACCTCAGAGTTGAACGCCTGCAAATTACCCTGGAATGAATTCGTTTTCTGTCGAATTTCTAAAGATTTGGGCACAAAAGGGCGAGTATGGGCATCTAATTAGAATAGTGACTTTGAGAAATGTAATAATACTCCCAGAAAGCCTGTAAACTTCTATGACAGGGGATCAGTCGCTGGCTGCGCGATCGCAACTCTAAGATTTGCAGAGCAGTCTCTGCAGGAATTACCTGCATTCGCAACCGAGATTAACAATAAGGTTGAGTAACAGGGTTTCTGCTAGTGAACATTCAGAAGGCATATTTTAGCTTAGGTCATGACTCAAATTTCTGGAACTCCTGACGTCCCCGATTTAGGGCGCCGTCAGTTTATGAATCTTTTAACCTTTGGCGCTGTGACGGGAACGGCTTTGGGCGCCCTTTATCCGGTTGTCAAGTTTTTCATTCCTCCCTCTAGCGGCGGCGCTGGCGGCGGCGTCACAGCTAAAGACGCTGCTGGAAACGATGTTTCTGTTAATGAGTTTTTATCCAGTCACAGCCCGGGAGAGCGAGTTCTGACTCAAGGTCTGAAGGGAGATCCCACTTATCTCATCGTTAAGGACGACGGCGGTCTGTCCAGCTTCGCCCTCAGCTCTGTATGCACCCACTTGGGCTGCGTCGTGCCCTGGAACGCCAGCGAGAACAAATTCATCTGTCCCTGTCACGGTTCGCAGTACAACTCTGAGGGTAAGGTGGTTCGGGGACCAGCGCCTCTGTCCCTGGCTTTGGTTCACGCCGATGTCGCAGACGATAAGGTTTCCTATACGACTTGGACTGAGACGGATTTCCGTACAGGCGAAAAGCCTTGGTGGAGCTAGGGTTCCTTCACCTTTGCGATTTCGAACACACTAGCTTTCTACGTTGACTGGCTTCTTGATAATTGCATGTGTTACAGATGAAACAAAACACCTCATTGGCAAAGCGGTTTCCTAAGATTCGCCGGATGGTTGGTAAGGCCACCCGAGGCATGTTAATCGCGATCGCCGCCGCCTCACTTTTCCTGTCAATTGACTTGACGTTCCCTCAGTCCGCCTCAGCTTATCCCTTCTGGGCGCAGCAGAATTATGAAAATCCCCGTGAAGCAACGGGGCGGCTTGCTTGCGCCAACTGCCACTTAGCTGAGAAAAAGACGATTGTTGAGGCTCCTCAATCGGTTCTCCCCGATTCCGTCTTTAAAGCGGTTGTCAAAGTTCCCTACGACCTCAATTCTAAGCAGATTTTAGGCGATGGCAGCAAGGGCGGCCTGAATGTAGGCGCAGTGCTGATGTTGCCTGAAGGTTTCAAAATTGCTCCCCCGGATCGCATTCCTGAAGAGATGAAGGAAGAGGTGGGCGGCACCTATTTTGTTCCCTACAGCGAAGATAAGGAGAACATTGTTCTGGTGGGTCCTGTGCCTGGCGAGGAAAATCAGGAAATTGTTTTCCCCGTTCTTTCTCCCGACCCGGCGACCGATAAGTCAATCCACTTCGGCAAGTATGCTATCCATGCAGGCGCAAACCGGGGCCGAGGTCAGGTGTATCCAACTGGCGAACCCAGCAATAATATCGTCGTCAACTCCCCTGCTACCGGTAAAGTCACTCAGGTGAATGGAGCGGATGATGGCGGATATAAAATCACCATCCAGCCTGAAGAAGGCGCAGCTGTGGTTGGCAAGGTTCCAGCTGGCCTGAAGCTTGCGGTTGCGACTGGCGACGAGGTGATTGCGGGCGCTCCCTTGAATGAAGATCCCAACGTGGGCGGCTTTGGTCAAATGGACACCGAGATCGTCCTCCAGAGTTCAGGCCGTGTGGCAGGCTTAATTGCCTTCTTGGCGGCGGTGACCCTCTCCCAAATTATGTTGGTGTTGAAGAAGAAACAAGTCGAGCGCGTTCAAGAAGCTGAGATGAGTTTCTAGATTCATTTATCTGAATCCGCTTAAGTGGTTTGGGGTAGGCTAAAATGTCTACCCCCTTTTTATTCGTAATTTCCCTAACAAAACTCAATATTGAATATAGTCCTACTTAACCAAATATTTTCTATAAAAGAGATAGCATTGCTCTATTCTGCAGTCAGGCTAAAGTCATGAACGACCTTTATCCCAGCGAAGACGCTCAACAAATCCTGCAGATCGCGATCGCGCGCCAAACCGAGGCAGGGGAACTGTCTCGGGCTCAACTGCTGGAAATCGCCAGTGAATTAGGGATATCTGAAGAAACCCTTTGGTTAGCAGAGCAAGAATGGCTGAGTCTACGAGGGGTGGCCCAAGATCAGCAAACGTTTGACGAATATCGTCGGCAAAGATTTCAACATCATCTAGTCAGATACATCGTCGTCAACCTTTTTCTGCTTCTGCTTAATTTTTTGATTGGCGGCGGCTTGACCTGGTCGTTATATGTTGTGTTGGGATGGGGGCTGGGGTTGGCCTTGCATGCCTGGAGCACATTCCAACCCAAAGGCTTCAAATATGAAGAAGAATTTCAAAAGTGGCGGCGCAGGCGGCAGTTTAAAGAGTCTTTTAACAGCTTAGTGAACCGTTTTCTCAAGAGCCCGAAGTCCGGATTCTAAATGGCAGAGGCGCTAATTTATTGTGACCATCCATCCTAATCATGATGGCGAGGCCGGTGAACCCCAAGACCCGCAGACGCTTCCACACCGTTACTGTGTTCTAGTCTGTCAGCATCGTTCCTGCCTGAGAGTAGGGTCTGATAAAGTTTTGAAGGCCTTTCAGACCTGTCTTTCGCCGAACTTAATGGTGTCCGCCAGTAGTTGTCTTGGACTCTGCGGCGGCGGTCCTAATGTACGAGTTATTCCAGATGATATCTGGTACTGCCGGGTGCGGCCCGACGATGTTCCCGTTGTTTTTGAACAACATTTGCAGAAGGGAGTTCCCGTCCGCCGACTCCTTCATCCCCGTCTCCATCCGCCGTATGATGCTTACTCCTATAGTGATGTAAATGATGCGGATCCTGAGCAGACCCGTTCTGAGGGTGAGGGTTAACTATTGGGTCCGATCTCTGTCCGATCTCTAAGGCTTTTGCAAAAAGAATGTATTCAAACATTCATTCGAAAGGGCGTCCTTGGACGCCCTTTCGAATGAATGCGGAGATTTTTCTCTTAGGAGAAATCCGTTAGACGACCGCTACCGGTGCGACTTCGACCGATTTCTCAAACTTTAATTTAGCCCGCTTGATGGGGTCTGGGATGGAAACGGGATAGTCTCCCGTGAAGCATGCAGAGCAGAACCCATTTGATTCTTGGAGGGTTGCTTCTAACATCCCTTCCCAACTCAGATAGGCTAGAGAGTCTACCCCAATCTGCTGAGTAATCTCCTCTACTGATTTGGTGGCTGCGATCAATTGATCCTGGGTGTCGGTGTCAATGCCGTAAAAGCAAGGATGAGTAACCGGCGGCGATGAAATCCGCATATGGACTTCAACCGCTCCGGCATCTCTCAGAGCCCGGACAATTTTACGGCTCGTGGTGCCTCGGACGATGGAATCATCCACAATCAATACCCGTTTTCCCGCTAAAACATCTCTGAGGGGATTAAGCTTCATTCGAATACCCGCCTCCCGCATCATCTGGGTGGGTTGAATGAAGGTGCGGCCAACATATCGGTTTTTGATCAACCCTTCTGCGTAGGGGATGCCTGACTCTTGGGAAAACCCAATTGCAGCGGGCACTCCCGAATCTGGAACGGCGATGATCATATCGACATCGGCCAGGGCTTCTTTGGCCAGTTGTTTGCCTAAGCGTAAGCGATAGCTGTACAGACTCTCGCCATGAAAGATGCTGTCAGGTCTGGCGAAGTAGATCATCTCAAAGATGCAGAGTTTGCGACTCTCTTCAGCCCATTGAATGGAGGTGAGGCCGGATTCGGTAATCCAGACAAGTTCTCCAGGATGGATATCCCTGATATAGTTTGCGCCGATGATATCTAATGCGCAGGTTTCTGACGCGAGGACGTATTCTCCTGGCCCGCCGTCTGGATCCGTTTCGCCTAAATAACCCAGCACCAGAGGCCGAATTCCGTGGGGATCGCGTACGCCCATTAAGCCGGTGGGCGTGCCGATCGTCAGGCTAAAAGCCCCGTTGCACCGTTTGAACGCTGAGATAGAGCCGTCTAACCAGCCTTTACCCTCATTCACTGCTTCTGCGATCGCGAAGGCGATCATTTGTGAATCTGTCGTCGTGACTAAAGTGGCGTCAGATTTAACAAGTTGATCTCTCAATTCAGAGGCATTCACCAAATTACCATTGTGCGCCAGCGCGAATGCGCCCAATCGGGTTTCCACCATAGCCGGTTGGGCGTTCCCGACCCGACTCGATCCCGTCGTTGAGTAGCGGGTATGGCCAACCGCCAACCCCCCTGGCATCTGTTCCAAAATGTCTTCATTAAACACCTGAGAAACCAGACCCATTTCTTTATGGAGATGAAACTGGTCGCCATCAAAGGCGGCGATTCCGGCTGATTCTTGTCCCCGATGTTGCAGGGCGTAGAGACCAAAGTAGGTTAAGGTCGCAGCGTCCTGCTCGGGTGCATATACGCCAAATACGCCACAGGCTTCTTCAGGTTTATCAGGTCGAGTCGTAGAGGGTTCCGGGGAAACAGATTTTGCAGACGACGGTTCGAGAGCGGTTGATTCAATGGACTGGGAATTCATGTAATGCTTTAACTCCAAATTGTATGCGGAGAAGTAGGCGGAGGACTCTTAACAGCGGAATTCGAACCTCACTTGGCTAAGCAGTCAGCAACTAAAAAAAATGGGCATACAATCCATCATAAAAGTACAAGATTTGAAATACAAATTTATATGAGTGGCTGAAATCTCGACTAAGTTAAGCTCGGCTTAATTATTCTTTAATATTCCTCAATCTTATCATTACTATTGAAGGTATGCTTATGCGTTTAGGCATTTAATTTTTTAAAATTAGGGTTGACATTCGTTCGGCAGTCAAGATTGGATTAGGACTCCGCTCCGGTTGTCGCCAACTGCCGAATGGGTATGCTTTTCATCGGTATACGTTATCCGTCAGTACGACGCTCATCCGTTATGAAAGGTCTATCCTCTAAACGTCGAGGCGGCGTTCGATCCCGTGACCCCAGCGATCGCGCATTTGAGGCAGGCTGGCTTCCAGGATTCTCTGCTGATCCCGAGTTTGAATCGATAGCGGGGTCTGGCTATCTCCGACTACCCCCAGTCTTTCCCAAGTATTCCCCAGGGTTTCCTGTAAATAGGCTTCCCAGTCCAGTAACGAGTCTGGGGCGACCGACACTAAAATCCGGGAGCCCCCTTCGCCAAATAGGAGGAGATCCCAGCGCAGGGTTGACTCAGAGAGTTGGGCGGCTGAAAGGTCTAGCTGCAGGATGGCCCCTTTCTCGCCACTGATACAGGCTTCGGCTAGGGCGATCGCGGTTCCCCCTTCGGCGCAATCATGGGCTGAGCGCACCCAGCCTTGACGGATACCTGTGCGGCAAGCTGCTTGCACCTTCAGCTCCAGATCAACATCCAGCCGAGGCGGTTGACCGGCGACTGTCTGGTGAATCACTGCCAAATACTCCGACCCTCCTAAGGTTACGGCGGATTCTTTGGGGGATGAGTCAGCCATTGGCCCAGCGGCCTGGGCCAATGGCGCTCCCAACAAGTAAATCACATCGCCTGTTTGACGCCAGCCCTGTCCACAAACTTTGCTCAGGTCTGGTATCAAACCCACCATGCCCACCACAGGGGTGGGATAAATTGGCTGAGGGGCGCCGTCCTTATCGAGGGTCTCATTATAGAGTGAGACATTGCCCCCGGTTACTGGGGTTGAGAAGATTCGGCAGGCATCCGCCAACCCTCGACAGGATTCCGCTAGCTGCCAATAGCCAATCGGTTTTTCTGGGCTGCCAAAATTGAGATTATCGGTCACCGCCAATGGGTCGGCGCCCACGCAACTGAGGTTTCTAGCGGCTTCCGCCACCGCCGCTTTGGCCCCTTCGTAGGGATTGAGGTAAACGTGGCGGGCGTTGCAGTCTACGGTGGCGGCGACGCCTTTTTGGGGGGTGGATGGGTGGATGGGTGGATGGGTGGATGGGTGGATGGGGGGTTCGAGGGGGCGTAGACGAATTATTGCGGCGTCGGCGTCGCCTGGGAGGAGGACAGTGTTGTTTTGGACTTGGTGGTCGTACTGTCGGTAGACCCAGCTTTTAGAGGCGATTGTGGGGGCGTCCAGAAGGGTTAGGAGGATGTCTGTCCAGGTGTAGTGCTGTTCTGATCCGCCCGCTTCGCTTGGCATTGTGAGGCCGTTCATTGTGCAGGGGGGTAGCGCATCCATCGTCCAGGTCCAGGCTTGACGGGCGTATTCAGGGGGCTCGGCCAGCAGGTCTCGATGGTAAATTGGAGTATTGTCGGCTAGGGCGGTGGCGGGGATTTCGGCGGCCGACCCGCCTGAAAACAGGATGCGCACTAAAGGCTCCTCGATCACTGAGCCTGCGACTACGGCGTGGAGACCCCAACGCTCAAAGATGTCGATCAATTCCTGTTCACGCCCCGCCTCGGCGACGAATAACATTCGTTCTTGAGATTCTGACAACAGGTATTCGTAAGGCTCCATGCCCGTCTCTCGAACCGGAATCAGATCCAAATCTAGTTCAATGCCTACGCCGCCTTTTGCGGCCATTTCAGACGTGGAGCAGGTAATACCGGCGGCGCCCATATCTTGAGCCGCCACCACAGCCCCCGTTTTGAATGCTTCCAGACAAGCTTCCACCAAGGATTTTTCCAAAAAGGGATCGCCGACCTGAACCGCAGGGCGATCGGCTTCCGATTCATCGCTCAGTTCGGCGCTGGCGAAGCTGGCTCCGCCCATCCCATCTCGTCCGGTCGTGGAGCCCACGTACAAGACGGGGTTGCCGACGCCAGCGGCGCCTGACTTGACTATGGTTGAGGTTTCCATCAATCCGAGGGCCATGGCGTTAACCAAAGGATTCCCGGAATAAGCCGGATCGAAATAGACTTCACCGCCCACTGTGGGCACCCCGAAACAGTTGCCGTAATGGGCGATGCCCGCCACCACCCCATGGAAAATATGGCGTGTGCGGGCGTCTTCTAAAGCCCCGAATCGTAAAGAGTTCAGAACTGCGATGGGGCGGGCGCCCATAGTGAAAATATCTCGCAGAATCCCCCCTACGCCTGTGGCGGCCCCTTGGAAAGGCTCTACTGCAGAGGGATGGTTATGGGACTCGATTTTGAAGGCCAATTGCAGGCCGTCCCCCAGGTCAACCACCCCCGCATTTTCTCCAGGTCCGACCAAAATACGGTCCCCTTGGGTGGGGAATTGTTTAAGTAATGGACGGGAATTCTTATAGCAGCAATGCTCGGACCACATGACTCCAAACATTCCCAGTTCCGCCCGATTCGGATGACGACCCAATCGCTGGACAATGTCTTCATATTCCCCGGGCTTAAGACCTTCAGAGGCAATTTCTTCAGGAGAAAACGGCGCAGTAGAGGAGGAAACCATAGAACCGTAGGATTTTTGAAGTGCAAGGAGAAACGGCCTTAATTCTACCGTTGATTGCTGTCTTCAATCGTTATCGGTTCGCAAGTTGCTCAACCGCCAGGGTGCGGATTAAACTCAGGTCTAAGGGGTCTCGGCTGAGGGCGTCCGCATAAGCAGCGGTGAGAAAAGGGCTAAAGTCAGAATTCTCCGCTACATAGGTTCGGAAAAAGGCTAAACTCATGGCTTTCAGATACGCTTTTGCCAGCTCGGGGTTCGGGCCAATCGCCGCGGTGGGAACGGGGACAGCCCCAGTATCTGCTTCATAGATGGTAGAGAAATGCGTGGCTCCATGGATTAGCAATAGGTAGCGATCCGCATGGGTGAGCCAGGTAAAGGGGCGAATTTGTTCAGCTAAAGCGGGCGCGACTGTATCTGCGCTGCCTGCCACAACCATTAAGGGAATCTCTATCTGACTGAAGTTTTCGGGGCCAAATAAGGCGCTGCCAACAGGGTTAACCGCAATTGCCGCTTTTATTCGGGGATCCGCTAGGGGCTGCTCTGGTTGTGAAATTTCCAGCGCTTGACACTGTAGCAGCAGAGAGACATTGAAAAAGTCTGTATCCGCTGGACAATGGCGGGCGAGGGTAGACAAGTCCAGTTTGGCCCCGGATAACGCCAAACTGGTATAGCCGCCGAAGGATTGTCCGATGACGCCAATTTGCTGCAAGTCTAATTTGTTTTGTAGCTTAGGGTGAGTCCGGGCTTGGCTCTCGAGTTCATCCAGCAGGCGTTGAATATCTAGCGGTCGGCTAATAAATTCGTCAGGCGGGATGACTTCATTGGTGCGGCCCTCGAGGAGCGCTAGCAGCTGTTCATCGCTGCTGCCGGGGTGTTCTGGCATAGCGACGACGAACCCATGGGATGCTAAATGCTTTGCCAGGTAGATAAAGGTGGTGCGGTCGTTGCCCAACCCATGGGAAATGACAATAATGGGCATCGGCCCGGTCGTTACAGTTTCCCGTAACTCTGGTAAATAGAGATCGACTGGAAAGTCCAACCGAATGGATTTGAGGGGAATTACCCGCCAATCAAAGGGGCCCGGCGTTTCGATGGAAGGAGGCGCCAAACTCGAAAAATTTAGTCCCGGCTCAACCGCAGCCTCTTGCCGAGCTTGCTGCTCAATCAGTGCGATCGCATCCTGAGTCTGGTTAATTACGACCTCCAACGCCTTCGCCAACTCAGCGGCGCGCCCCAGATCAATGCGAATGCTAGAAGTGGGAAATTTTTGCATGATATTGAGCAGCGTTAGTCCTTCTTGCTGATCAGCAGCTGCTAAGATCAGTGCTGCCCGAATCGCAAAAAAACCCGGTTGGCGTCCCCCGGCTCGAATCACTTGGCCCAATTCCCGCAGTAGGGTTTCCCCTTGCGGTGTGTAGAGAAATTGGGCAATGGCCACCACATCGAGATCAAATCGGGTAACCAAAACGGTACGGAGTTGCTCCAACTGTTCAGGCTCTAAGTAGCGTGAATAGGCGCGTAGCTGTTTACTCAGTTCGCCTTTTCTGGCGTAAACCGCTAAATCGTCCACTGCGATAGAGCGTTCAAATAGACTGTAGTTGACATACAGCCGTTCGGCGGAAAAGACGGGGGTCGCTGCTAAAATCGCTTGCAGCATAGAAAATCCCAGCCCTAAGCCAAACCATCGGCGTAGTCTTCTGCTTAAGGAAAGGCGGTGTCTGTTGGCGGGGGCCTTAGTTGAGGGAGAGGGGGCTAGCGGGGATTTGGGGTTGACGGAGCCATTACCGCTAAAGCCAGCGAGGGTAGTGTCGTCGGACATTGGCGAATATCTATAATGGGCTATCAGTGGCTATTATGATGCTTTTGTCAAGCATCGGGCGATGATCTGAAATATAGTTAAGAAATATAGGGAACGTACAGGCAGTCTTTGGGTTGGGACTCTACCAGGCGTAAGCACTCTAGTCCTTTCTACAGTTCTATAGTGGGTAGTGGGCGGATTTCAGAGGGTGGATTGCCTCTAAAATCCCTTGGATGGATGATATAGACGAATCCTAAAGGCATAGATATCCGTAAGGCCGCCATGGCTAAGGCTGCTCACTCAGCGTCGCCGATTGAGGTTGTTGGATTAGTGGGGAGGGGTCTGATA
>JAAUYH010019717.1_pt1 | contig 12897 bp, 12 predicted proteins | sample 7278061 | NCBI WGS metagenome assembly JAAUYH01 (sample SAMN14350203, study PRJNA611818) | marine sediment metagenome | isolation source: surface marine sediment (0.6m) | place: French Polynesia: Moorea | collected 2018-08
ATTTTCTATGGCTGATTTTAAGTTTGTTAACTCTGCTATCTGTACGCTGGTTACAACCTCTAAGGCTTCTATTTTAACCCCTTGTTCTGTTAATCTTGCCTCTTTGTCTGCTAAATCAGTGCTTAGTTTTTCGACAACCTCAAATAAATTATCAATGTTGCCTTTTGCAGTCGCTAAGTCTGTTTCTAGAACGGTTACAGTAGTTTTTAAATCGTCAATTGATTGAATCGCTTCGGCTTCATATCGTTCAACTTCTTCCTTGAATTCTAAAAAAGTTTCTTCTAATTTTGTATATTCTTTTTGTTGTTTTTCGGCGTTGGCTTCTAGCTCCTCAATGTTCAGTTGTGCTGACTCAATATCGTCTAGTATTTCGCTGTTTAAATTGCTTTGCTCAGATAAAGATTCTTGAAGACTTTCTATGTCCGAATTTGCTTCATCAATATCTTGATTATTGCGACTTAAAATATTAATTAAATTGGTGTAATCTTTGTCTCTTTGTAATTGGTCTTTTTCAGCTAAATCAATTCTACTTCCTAAGATTTCTACGGTAGCAATTGTTAGCCCAACTGAAGCCACCATCGTTGCTACAGTAGAAACTAAAGCGGCTGTAGAGGCGGCTACTTTTGCCCCTTTTATTCCTACGCTTGCTTTAGCTGCTGTATTTTTAGAGACGGAAGTTAGGTCGGGCAAAGGGGTTTTTGCTCCACTACCTTTTACTGAAACCCATTGTGCTGTACCATCGGCTAAAGCCCGCCCAATATCATCAGCAACAGTTCCAGCTAATTCGATAGTTTGAACTGATTCTTTTACTAATGTAAAGTTATTCCCAATTGCTGTCCCTGCAAAAGCTCCAAGGGCTAAAACGTCAATGGGCAAGCCTCCGTTGTCGGTTTGACCTAACAATTGATTTATTTGATTTTTTAATTCTTGTAATTCGGCTTTAGTTGCCAGGTCTTCACAAACTAACTCTGTCATAGTTCTTCCCTTTAATTATGACTTGATTAATAAAATTGTATTACTTCATTTAGGAAAACTATCTCTAGCGATACCATCACTTCCATAACAGCAATAATGCGTGCCACAATCTACGGCGCAGGTGTCTGGAGGACACGCCCCAACACAAGTAACTCGTATATCGGCGGGAATTGGCACGCCCCCAGACAAAACATCCGCTAAAATTCCTATTCCCGTTTCTTCATCGTTTAAGTATTCTTCAAAGTTCAATCTTAATCTTGGTGCGCCAAGATAAAACCTCGGATCGCTCGAAGAATAACGAATACCATTAAAAGGCTCTGTTGAAGCCCGAATTTCTGAGGCTAAAGAAGTTTTCCTAATAGTATAGCGACGATTAAAAGTGGTAGAAGGTTGATAAGTAATTGTTCGGTTTGGTGGATTAAAACCCGGATTTCCAGTCCCATCAAATCCAGCATCAGGAGAACCATACTGATGGATTTCTTGCCCGTTTTCTTTAATTGATAAATACCATTTTGAAGGATTTCCCCAACGAAAAGTATCTCGGGAATTTATTCCTAATGCTGGTCTACGAGAACTTGGATAGTTTCTGCTACAACTGCTCATTCTATACAAAGCTCCCCCAACAGTAGGGCTAGGGGGAAGCCTAGGAGTAAAGTCTAGTCCTCGCGCCGCAAACCTTGGATCGGTCAAATCCCTTGTTTCAAGAAGCAAATCGACAACATCTTTTTGATATCCTACGGCGAAAGCATAAACACCTGGAGAATCAGGAGAAACAGGAATAGCCCAACCATTATTAACTTCTTCAAATTCTAAACCGAGAGAATCTAGTTTATATCCGCTACAAATATAACCGTATTCTTCGCCACAACCTCTATCATCCCCATTCCCATAATAGCCAACGTCAAAATATCTTCTAAATTGTAAGTTTTCCACCCATTCATAAGTTAAATTTCCTCCATTATTGGCACAATAAACCGTGCCTGCTGCACCAACTTTGTCAGGTTCGGTGTGAGTGTATTCGATAATTACTTCCCTCGCTCCTGCACAATAAGAGGTCATTTTTTTTTGATTAATTAACTAAAAGACCAAGCTGTTACTTCCTTAATTTTAACTACAATTAATTAATTAGTATCTTTCAAATTATTACTTTTGGTTAAACTTCTTGAAATCCTAATAACGAAATAGCCTTAATTTTTTCCTCATCTGAGACTTCCAAATAGCTTTGTAACGCTGATAAGGAACGATGCCCTGATATTGACTGAATAACCCCCAAGGGGACACCTTCACTGTGCATTTTTGTTAGGGCGGTACGCCTAAAACTATGGGTGCTTGCCCCTACAATTCCACATTTTCTACAAGCTTTAACTAATATCTTATGGGCTTGTTGCTTTTTCAAATGTTCCTTATAGCCAGGGAAGTAATAAGGACTTAATGGCTTGGCTGGTTCATAGGCTTCTAGAAAAGGGCGTAATTCCAGAGAGATAGCTATTTCCCTAGTTGCTATTTTGCCTTTTGTGGTATTCTTTTTTAGGATAATTGTTGTTTCGGTAATTGACCTTTTTTCAAGCTGTAAGGCTTCAGAAATCCTGCAAGCTGTAAACAAACAAATTGCAAATAAAGCCTTGTCTCTAGGCAAGTCAAACCCAACAGAAAATAACTGCCTTAATTCGGTGGGGGAAAGTACTTTCCCTTGCCCATGTCTGTCTAATTTCATAAGGGAATTTTCCGAAGAAAAAAAGAAAGATAACATAGGTTACTATGTTATCTTGAAGCACTTCATTCCCGAATCATCGTTTCAGTACGGCGGTTTATTCCCTCTGATAAATCGAACTTATCTTAACCTCGATTTTCCTAACCTGCCAGACCCCTTGTTATTTCGTTTCTAAGAGGGGTAATTGATAAGTTGAGATTATTAATTAACGGCTGAACAACTTGGTTGTATTGCCCTACAATACAAGGCTTAAAATCTAGCTAGAAATTTCAACCAACCTTGATAATAGTTTTGATTTCTTCTCCTTTAAAACCGATTGCCTTGGGGCGATTTACTCCAGGTAAAACAACTATGTCGTAAAGCTCGTCTATACAGTCTTTAAATGCTAACCAATGAGCGATCGCGCCTGTTTTAAGCTCAATTACTATTACCCCACAGATTGACTTAATGTCCTGATTTTGACGCATTTTTTGAAAAGGCAAAGGGGACAAGTTTACCTCATCTCGCAGCTTCGACATACCGATAATTGCCCAATCCTCACAGAACGCTAACCCACGCAGATAACTAGGAGCAAGAAAGATCGGGACGAACTTACCTTGCTTGAAGTCAACATATCCAAATTGCCCACAACCTGAATTATGAACCCAAAGCTTATCCTGATACCAACGGGGGGAATGGGGCATAGATAACCCTTGAACAATTATTTCGTTATTAGAAATATCCAAAATACAACCACCATCGCGCCTTTTATCCCTCCAACCAGTTTCTTTGTCCGTTTGACTACAAGCGGTCACATATCGCGGTTTCCCCTCTCTTATTGCCAATCCGTTTAAATGACAGCGATCCTCTGGAACTAGTTGAGATATCCAAGGCGGTTGCCAAACTGGAACAAAACTATGGTGGGAAGTGGTTGTAGCAAGACAGCTAAACAGAGTATTGATAAAGAGCAGCTTCTCATTATCATCAACGGTCAGGTCGTGAATATCCAGACCACCTGTAAAATATGCAGCTTGGGGCAACCACAGGCAATCATAACCATCGTGTTGCTGTTGGTTTTCTAAGACATCTTCAAAGCAAAAAATTTGATTTTCAGAGCTTAGGTAAAGGGTGGAGTTGGTTGCCCATAAGCCCATACAACGCCCAAAGTTTTCATGCTCTATACACGCTGTTCCGTCTAGGTTATGACCAATTAAAAACAGCTTGCCCGCTTGATAAGAGGAAAAGGCAAGGCTGATATTTTGTTCGATCAGCCAAGGAATAAAATTAGGAGAAAACTTAACCTTTGTCGAGAATTCTGATTGCAATTAAAATTCTTCTCAAATTCACGCCCTTCTCAGCATAATCGAATAACTTACCTTCAATCAATGCTAAACCATGACCTGCTGTTGTCAGATAATATTTTCCCTGCGGATAAGCCCGAACAAAGGTTTTTAGGGTTTTTGGGTATTTCTCCATAACTTCGATCTTGTAACCAGCATTTGTCAAATGCTCAATAACTGCTAGACCGTCTTGCACGGGATGGGTGACGTTTATCCCGAATTGAGCCAAAGTGTAGTTAGTACATCTCATGATTTGGTTAACCCGAACTGTAACTTGTTAAATAGACGGTCTAGACAAAGAGCAGTGGTTTAGGCTGTCTATTTCGTCGATAAGGTCTACAGTAGCAACAACTATACATCTTTGTCTAGTCCGTCTATACGATGTTAGAATCTACTAGTTTCTAACCAAAACGTTCGATCCTATTCAGTCTAGGCGGTCTGGACACCCCCTAGACTGTCCATCCCGTTACCCTGCTTTAGCTTCGGGATATTCTTCAAAGTAATCTGCCCGCAAATCAAGCAAGGTTTCTTTTGCCTTCCTGTGCTGACTAGATGCCTGGTCGTAAACTTCTTTGAGGTCGTCATCTAGATAGAGGTTGACATAGGAAACCAGGTTTTCTTGCTCACATCTAAAATGAGCATCAAACTCGTATCGTGAAACGATTATAAAACCGTTCAACAAGCTGCGTAGCTCTCTAGGAACTTCTAAAGCAATAGTCTTGATCTGAGCAACTTCCACAAATTCCCACTCGAAATGATCGGAGTATTCCAGCATAAGCTTAAAAGGAAATTCCCGCCCTATCTTAGTGGAAAACTGTAATTTTGTAGCTTCTGAAGCCATTACGCGACTCATAGTCTCTAAACTAGAATTAATGCTACAGATAGCTTGATTTAACTCTTCATTCATTTGTTTATGTCCTCTTTGAGTTTTATATAGACTGTCTATACTGTCTATATAAATTAATCTAGCACGGCTTGTATAGGCTGTCTAGACTGTATATAAAACAGTTTGATTGCGTCTATACAATCTATACGGTATATGATATTTTATGAGTATATGCCGTATAGACACAATAGACAAAATGAGAGAACATCAAGCAAATATCAGGATAGATAAAGAACTGTGGACAGAATTTAAGACCAAAACACAAAAGCAGGGAAGTAACGCTACTGCTGAAATAATTAAATTTATCGAAGCTTATGTGGAAGACAATGAAACGTCGCTGGAGACTTACCCTGACTTATATATCATTAAGGAAGTTAAAGAAGCAATTGAATTTCAACTAAACGATCAATTCAATGAGGCGGTAGAAGCTTACGAGAAAATTCTCAAACACGAAATTGAGAAACATTACACCGAATTACATCAGATGTATGAATATCGGTTACGCGATATAGAGAAACAGCTAGGGATTGAATATGATTTTTTTGTGCAAAAAGGATATTCAGATAAACCCCAAGCTGAACTAGAAGCTAAACAGCCCAAGGATACAGATAGCATAGATGAGACTAACGGTATAGATAAGATAGACCAGCTAGAAGAGGAAGAGTACACAAACAATATATACCGCCTAGATAGCACAGATAAAACAGAGTATCTAGACAGTATATACAGTATAGACTTTATGGCAGAGGCGGAGAAAAACCAAGAAAAAATCTTGCTCTCAGATAAACAATTAAAAGAAAAAGAATCTCTAAGCCAACATTCCTCGACCATTGGACGTTGGCGCAAAGGACAGACTAAGATTCCCAATGAACTTCTCCCAATATTCAACAAATATGAAATAATCGGCACTAAATGGGCAATAAAGGAATCAGCTTAAATTTGGACTGAACAACTACTAACCAAACTTTAATTAATCGATTCTTGCTGCTGTTCCCACTCAAACCCTAGCACAAATTTGGACTGCGTTAAGAGAAAAAACTTTAAAGGAATTTTATCTGAAAAATTCCTTTAAATTCTTTGTTCACTTGATATTTTAACTTTTCAAATACTAAATAATCGGCACGAAATGAACAATAAAGGAATCAGCTTAAATTTGGACTGAACAAAGACAAACCAACCTCTAATTAACTGATTTTTGCTGCTGTTCCCATTTAAAACCTAGTCCAAATTTGGACTGCATTAGAGAAAAAAGTTTAAAGGAATATATCTTAAATGAAGGGTAGCACTTAACATTTGTTAAAAGTATCCTTTCGTACATTCCCTTAAAATTGCAGTGAAAAGCCCGCCCTCGTCATGCGGGACGGGACACACAAATTAAAATCATGACAAAAGAATATCAGTATTTACACGGAGATTTTCAGGAAGTTTCTAAATCTTTACCTTGTGAGCATTGCGGGAAACCTGACTGGTGTTATCGCCTGGGGGAATTAAGCGTTTGTTGTAGGAACGCCGAACCAGCACCAGGGTGGTACAGGACAACTAAAACTGATAAAGACAACAAGTTTTTTTACGCTAGAGAACAGAAAAAGCAACCCAGACCAGTAGGGAAAGAGATTTGGGAATACCCAGACCGCGAGGGAAACAAACTAGTTAGAGTAATTCGGATCATTAATAAGGATGGGGTTAAGCAAAGACCTTGGCAGGAATCCTGGAACGGAACGAAATGGATCAAAAGAACTAAACACATAGATCGAGCCGACATTCCTATATATAGATACCAGGAAGTCAAAGAAGCGATCGCAAAAAATATCCCGATCATTATTGTTGAGGGTGAATCTTGCGCCGATGCTCTCTGGGAACTAGAAATTCCTGCTACAACTAATCTCGGAGGCTGTAAGAAATGGCGCGAGAGTGACAGCAAAGACTTAGAAGGGGCGACCGTGGTGATCGCTCCAGACAGGGATAAACCAGGTATAGACCACGCCCTTAAGATTGCCGAAGACTTCCCCGATGCCCATTGGCTCTATGCCCCTCCATCTAGCTTTTTCTGGCAAAGAAAACATATTCCTAATTCTCAAGGGGCAGACATTTACGACCACATCAAATTCAACAAGGCAACTAGAGAAGACATCCTCAATTTAATCTGTGAAGATTCCCCATCTGTATTCAATAAAAAGTTACTTGAACTTTATCCAAATTCACAGAAAACCGACGTTAAATCATCTCAAATAGAGAATGAATTAACAAATCGGATCAACGTGGAACAACCAGTTACTTTAAAAGCCCAGGAGGCTCTATACTCTGATGGGCATTATATTGCTATGGGCGAAAAACTCTATAAGTGGGAAGAAACCCATTACAAGCCCTGCGACCAAGCCTACGAGCGTCGAAGAATCGCTCAATGGTGTAAATCAACCGCCGTACATCTTTCAGGAGAAAAATATAAATATAGTTGGGCTAAAGCTTCAGCCGTAGAGGAGGTTTGGAAATGGTTATTAATAGATTTTGGGGTCAACCCCTCGAAGGTTAATCCCCCAGGAATCAACTGCTTAAACGGAACAGTTAAGATCGAATTCCTGGGGAAAACTCCGATTACTAAATTAGAACCCCACAGTCCTAACGAGTACTACTTGTATTGTGCCGAATTTGAGTACAATCCTACCACTGATGAGACAGATTGTAACAACCTGCTTTTAGCCCTAGACCCACAACACAGAACCATCTTTTTAAGAACTATCGCAGCTTCTTTAAATTTGGGATATGTGCGCTCTAAGTTAGGGCGGGGGGTGAAAGCTCTCTTATGTCAGGGGACAGGTTCTAACGGCAAAGATACTCTGAGAGAGGCTATCTCGGTCATATTTGGGCAAAGCATGAGTAACGCCAGCGTGGCAGACTTCCGACAATACGACCAGGGACGGAAGTTCCCCCTAAGCAAACTAGAAGGATCGAGAATCAACTGGTCATCGGAAAATAGCAGCTTTGCCAATATAGACAACCTGCAAGGGCTAAAACTGGCAATTACAGGGGAACATATTGATATTGAACCAAAAAACCAACCAGAGTACTCTATAGTCCCTGAAGCTGTCTTTTTCTTTAATATCAACGAACCGCCATTGTTACAGGGGGGGATGGATGCTATCAAAGACCGCTACGCCATCTTGAGGTTTAGCAAAACCTTTAAAACAAAGGCTAACCACCAAATGGGAGAACTAGAAGCTGACCCCAGATTTAGATATGACCCCGAATTCTTGAAAACTAGAGTCTGTCCAGCCCTATTGAACAAAATATTGCAACAATTACCACTTTTGCTCGATAAAGGTATCGATTACAGTTCAACCCAAGAAGACATGGAAGCATGGCAGAGAGCAACGAACCATTTATGGGAATTTTCCCAAGAAATGGGGTTAGAATACGCCCCAGGCAAGAAAATGTACATTTCTGACCTTTGGGACGAACTTAAACGCTGGTATCTTGACAATGAAATGGCGTGGGTGACGCTGACCAATAGCGGACAGGAAGTAATCCAGATTGGGGACGCGCCACGGAAAGGAGATTCCCTAATTAAGGCTTCTAATCAAATATTTACCCGATTTTCCCAACTTTTTCCCAAAATTAGTAAAGGCAAATCAAGTGGGCATCATCCAACTAGAAAAAGTCAGAGGTATATCATGGGATTACAGTTCAAAGGTACTGAATCGGCTGAAACCCAGACAGGAGAAGACTGGAAACGCAATTCTCCTGAACAAGCTCGGCTTTTAGAGTTGATCGATAGATCAAGCGTCCCAAACCTAGTAAATTCGTTAAATCCTAGTAAAATTATGAATCCTCAGACTGAATATGAAAAATTGGGTTTCCAGGGTTTCCAAGCAGACCCAGCAAGAGATACAGGGTTTCCCACTGGGTTTCCCGTGGGTTTCCAAACGGGTTCTCAAAGTACCAATTGCGAAAACGGAAGCTTTAGTGAGAATAACCCAGTGAGAGCAAACTTATTACCAAATATAGCGCAAAATGACGAAAACCAAAATGGCAGCTTCCCGAACATGACCCTTCAATTAAATACCACCGTTACCAATACCATCACAGATCTTCACACTGATTCAGTTCACGGAAACACTAAAACTCAAGAAAAAGAAGCAGAAATTGAGTGGGTTAAGCTAAAAGATGGACGAATAGGGAATGTACTACAAAGACAAGGTAACTGGTTAGTAGTCCGAGAGTCAGGAATGCAGCGTAACTTTAAGGTGAATCTCTTAGATTGTGAATATATCCACTATAAGGGCGAAAATGCTCCATTCTTAGAATCGAAAAATTAAGGGAAACCCAAGGGAAACCCAAGGGAAACCCAAGGGAAAGCCAGTGGGAAACCCAACAAACCCTTACAGGACAAGGATGGAAACCCAGGAAAGCCAATTTTTCTAATCATTTACCAGAAAAAAAAAATGTAACCTTTGTGTAATCAACTAAAATGTTAGGACCGATCGCAAAACTGAGGAGCAAAAACCAGCTTATAAAACCTCACTCCCGCGCCAGTCCAAACAAAAAAGAACTATCGAGGAAATCAAGTTAATTATTAGGAGTCAATATGGTCTTTTCTGGGGAATGGCTGATTTGCTCCCGTTGTGGGTTTAAACAGAAAAGTGATATCAGAATAGAATCTGGTTGGTTTAAAGTTCAGACTGAAAAACATTTTTGGGACATCTGCCCCAAATGCGCGGGACACGCACAGTGTCCTAAGTGTTCTAAGTGTTCGAGGTTCTACCACGAACGCTATACTAAATGTCCCTGGTGTTTTGCAGATGCCGAGAAATTGGACTATCCCCCTAACTAAATTCTGCTTATAGGTGCTGAAAAAAGGACTAATTACTTTTTAGTCCTTTTTTCTGGGTATCAATTGTCCCAAATATCCGCCTACGGAGAGATTGACCAAATTTCCAAAGGTGGGGCGGAACTCAGGGTCGAGATAAGCCAGAACACACGCCCCAATAGAGAAAAGCAAAACCACAAATTGCCTACAAGACCAGGATTTCTGCGTTAAGAATACCTTACGAACAGAGGAATTTTTTCTATCTTGTCCTTGCTCAATATTTTCATCCATGATTCAAACTCGGCAAACCGTTTTTTGTTCATGACAATACAACCCAAACTACCAGGTAAATTAGCATCTAAATGTATTCCGAAATCTCCCCGTTTTCCGCCCTTATCTGTCGTGATTTCAAAAGGAAGAACTTTATAAAAATTGCCCTGTACCCCTTTATTTTTTCTTAAATCAATGGGGTTAGTTTCAACAAACCAGTTTTCAATACCTGGTACTCGATATTCAGGGGGAATAAAGCCCCCCCTTTCGTGAAAGCTTTCGGTATATTGTTTTGTAGCATGGCTACTACAAGCAAACCAGATGTCAAGTGTTCCTTTTTTCAAAGAACAGATTGATAACCGCCCTTGGTCGCATCCTTTATCGCGGTCGAAATGGGAATTGAATATTAGGAAATAACTCATTTATATCCCTCTGGTAAAGAACTGAAACTAAACCGTTTGTCTAAGAAAAACTCCATCCGTCTTAATCTTTTCTCTGTTTCTTTTTTAAATTCTTTATATTCGTTTCTCTCCCTTTCTAAGTCTTTCTCAAGATTGCGAAGATACATGAAAAAAAAGACATTAACTACTGATATTGTTCCCCCCAAAAAAGGGATTATTTGTAACAATATGTCCATCTTAGTTTACTGTTTCTAATATGTCGAGTTTAGATTATTTCTTTTATCTTTGTTTAACTGTATCTAATCTTTTGCTTTAATTATTGAACCAATGAAAGCCTATTAAGACTTTCTGTTTATAGCTAAAACGTTAGAAAAAGAGAAAGGCGAATCAACCAAAAATGTGTAAATAGATTGTGAAATTTAAGGTTTCGGCATTGGTCTGCATTGTTAATGTCTGTCCTTGGGCAACGTCTTGTGAGTCGTCATCAGTAATAGTCCATTGATATCCATTTGGACTAGTTTCAAAAGCATCATAACTTAAAACAGTATTCCCCCCATTTATGCTAAAGAAAGTCCCATAGCCGTCAAAAATATCACTGATTTCTATCTTTTGCAATTTTCCTGTTTTTGGAATTATCCCGATAGTCGCTTCAAAAGTTCCTTGATTGTCAATTGTATTCAATCCAGAAAACACATATTCTTCTAGGCTTTGTTGTTGTGGCGGTAGTGGCGGAAATGCATAAACCGCCATTTCTAAAAGAAAATTTATATCTGTTTCTTCTGTGGTCGAAATAACTTTTATTTCTGTTCCTTCTTCAACAATAAACCCAGGAGATCTATAGGGGTCAGCGTACAATTGAGAAACATCGTAAACCCACCAGATCGCGCCATTGTTATAAAAAACAACTTTCGGAATAACAATATTAACTACTCCAACTTGAAAAGATAAATTAGCAGGATTTGAAAGTTGACCTTTTGCTTGAATTCTAAAAATTTCCCCTTGGGCTGGAATCGTTCCGATAACAGTTTCTCCTGTTGATAGGGTATGATTTCCTAAATCAAAGGAAACAGTTTGATTCTGAAAAAGAATATAGCTGCGGTTAGGAAGGATATAATAATAATAATAATTGTAGAGGCTTGCATCTAGTCTATTTGCTGTTTCACTCGCGCTTGAAGCCTGATCGTCTGCATTTCCGATGTCTTCTTCTAAGTCATCAATTAATTGATTGTATAAATCATAAAAATGGCTGATATTCCCCCCTTCTAGGCTATCTGGAGCTTTTGGAATATCATTTATGTTTGGGAAGATCGGAATTTTCTTAGCTTGATAATCAACCATAATTAATTAGTTAAAAGAATTTCATTCGTCAGTATTTCCGCATTAGTTAAAATGCTTCCAACTTCACCCAGTCTAGGAGCGTTATAAGCCTCGACTATTCTTAATGTTGAATTAATGTAATTGTCTCCTAAAAGCCATTTAGTTAATTGAATTGGCATAGCTAAAGATAGTTTTACTTGTGCGTCGCCTTTTGTCCCTGAAAGAAAAGAAAGTTTTATATAATCATTTCTTGCTTCTTCTAAAGAAGCAAACAAAGTTAAAGAATAGAAAAGTAAATATTGCTCGAATGTTGTTATTTCGTCTTCTGGATAATTGGGGATAATCGGGACATTTGGCACGCTTGAGGAGACATCAAAATTAAACTGTCCTGAAAGGTCAGTAGTTATAGCTTCAATCTCAATTAGATTGCTTATTAAGTCCCCTCCCAGAACATGGAAATTATAGGCATTGAAGCTCAGTGTTGCACTGATACTCAGTGTCACCGTGCTATCACGGGCTACCCTTGTGTTCAGAGTTACTTGTCGGCTTTGATTGTTGCTGTTATCTGACCCGACAATAGCAGCCCGTAAAGCCAACGCAGCAAAGACAATTGCCCGCTCTACCGTATCTATATTTAAAGCCTCTATTTCAGCTTTTGGGATTAATGCAACCATAAATTTTATAGATACACTAAAGAGGTATTGATATACACTGGCTTGCCTGTAATTGAAATCGAACGCACGTCTAAATTAGTCTTAACTTTATAAATTGGCTTGGGGGATAAAATTAATTCTCCAATGTAAGGACTATAGCCAGACAAAAATAAGGTTAGAGTTCTAAGGACATTTCTATTGTTTCTATCTAGCAATTGAAGAATTGTTTGGACATAATAGAAATTATAATCTTTGGTTCTTCCTTCCTGTATTTCGTGGCTGTCATCCCCAACAATATCAGCCGAAATCCCAGTAACTAGTATTTCATGTTGTAATTGAGTCGATAAATCTATTTCTTTGGGATCATTTTTAGTTAATCCAGCAATAGTAATTGTATCCCGACGTTCAATAGGGGCAAAGCGATATACTAACCCTGCTTGCTCAATGCCTGCAAAGGTGTATTGCCCGCTCTGAAAGGGTTTTAAGTTTAAAGGTTCGCCACTCATAAGAATTCTTCATTCAGGTCTAACCTGAGTCTTAAGGTTGTCTCTAATTGATTTG
>JAAUYH010025059.1_pt1 | contig 12897 bp, 6 predicted proteins | sample 7278061 | NCBI WGS metagenome assembly JAAUYH01 (sample SAMN14350203, study PRJNA611818) | marine sediment metagenome | isolation source: surface marine sediment (0.6m) | place: French Polynesia: Moorea | collected 2018-08
TCCAGTAATTTGAATTACATTTCCATTAGGGAGAGTAATAGAGTTATTCGGCAAAGTGTTATCAGGAACAATTTGAGCAGAAGCATTAGTTCCTATCCCTATGAACAAACAGAAAGCAACAGACAAAGCAGATATATATCTACTTTTGCCTGTTAGCCCAAAACAGGAAGCATGGCTCAAGATTTGGTATTTCATTATTTCAATTGGAGATTTAGTTAGGCAAATACAATTTCTGTCCAAGTAAGTAATAAGCTCGGAAGCCATCCTTAGATTTCCCAAAAAGCGATCTAAAGTAACAGAAAATTAGTTTGTAGTTCAGAATTCAGAGTAGCCTTTGGTACAGGTGATCGACATTTTTAGCCAACTCCCATCCAGTCCTTAATCATCGTCATCGTCGTCATGATTTTCATATGAATAGCTGTTCCCATCATCATCATCGTCATGATTTTCGCATGAATAGATGTCTCCATTCAAAGAACTACCGCTATCTAGGGGGCTACTATTATCTAAGGAATCCCAAGAACTACTACTATCCCAATTTTTTAAGCTATCCCAATTCCAAGAGGTATTCCACCACCAATTACTATCACCATTAGTACTTTCTGCGCTTTCTTGAGTACTTTCTATCGATGAAGATTCTACTACAACTAGTTCTCCACTTGCTGCATCGGAAGTTGAATAATATCCTACTTGCCAGAAACTACTACTTGAGGCACCACTACTTCTACTACTCCACCAAAAACTACTACTTGAAGCCCCACTACTTCTACTACTCCAGTTATAAGCTTCGGTATTTAAAATAGCATCTACATCAGTAGTACGGTCTTCAATTAAAGCTGTTTGTACTTGTGACTGAGCATTATTTGATAAAGTCTGCAAATCCAACTCTGTTGTATAGTTGATATCCCAACCAATAGCCTCCATCACTAACAGATCGTTACTAGATATTGACCACCGTTCTCCTAATCCCAGGGTAGGATTCATAATGCCCAAACCATTTTCCTGAGTACTATCGAGCCAGTGGCTACCTTGATAATCTTCTCCTGTAGATAGAGCTAATTCAGTTGCTGTGCCGTCTATAGAAAAGAAAGCTCCTTGTCCTAAAGTTAAATCATTTATGCCTTGAGCAGTACTTTCGAGGGAATAACGAAATAAGTCCATTACAGTTGTTTCTGTAACAGAAGCCGTATTGTTATAGCCAAAATAGTCTAATACTCCACGAATGAACGAGTTATCTTCTGTTTTTGCAGTGTCAACACCACTAATAAAGCCGATAGTATGACCAACTTCATGAAGTGCAGTACTGAGAAAATCTAAAGTTCCTGCTTGAGGTGCATTGAGAAAGTCATAATGCCAGCTAACAGGAGTACTAGCTAGACTGTTCATAACAATATAGCCATCAAGCTCTTGATTATTCCCATCAACTAGACCTAAGGCTTTAAGATTAGCACTAGTAGCTTGCATTTTATAGTTGCCATCGATAACCTCTCCCCCAACCATAATATCTACACTGTTAGCATCAAGTAGATTATCAACTACTAGATTATCAACTATGATCTGATCGGTTGTACTACTAACATCATTAACTAGAGCATTGTAAACTTGCCCATAAGTTAAATCTGTTTGGATGGTAGGAAATGCTCCACCAATTATATTTCCAGGTAACAGATCATCAGCTATTTCAACATGAATATTGATGTCCAGGTTTTCTCCATTAAAAGTATCTCCTAAATACTGAGACCAAATTTCCCCTGCTAGTTCAAATCCTAATATTTGTCCGTCAGTTGCACCTTCAGCAAAACTAAAATTGAATTCTACTCCTGTATTTGTTCCGCTCATCTTTATTGATTTCCCTATTTTTTAAAATAATATTGTTTTGGATATTAAGATTATGGATAACCAAGTAATTTATCAATCTCATGTATATAGCTTAGGCTTTTCGTCTAGATTTTTGGGTTAATTGTCAATAAATTATTAATGAATTGATTGTAAAAAAAATAACCATTTTAGTTTATTTTTCGGTAAAAATATGCATTCAATAAAATAGCTCCAAGCTTAAACACAAGAAAAAGAAAAAGTGATTTTACTGAAGATATTATTTATTGAGGAAAGAATCTCAGGAAAAATATCTAAGTAGTTTGACTATAAAATTACAATAGAGACGTTAAACTTAACGTCTCTATCAAGTTTTTTAAATATAAAAAGCAGCAAAAAACTTAATGGGTTAGTATTAATAAAGATTCACTGATATCATTTACTAGTGGATCGACGAGAGATGTATCTAATAAGAATTGAGTTCTATTATGACGTTTTTGCTCGCTAGCATCGCTGTTATTATTCTGATTTAATGTAGACAAATTTTCTACTTCATCTGATTGAGATACTGCATTACTTGTATTATCCGTAGATGGGTGCCCAGCTTGACTGGCAGGCTCTGCCTGATCGCTTGTATTGGTAGAGAAAATAGTTTCAGGAATAATATGATCTCGGATGAACAAGTTATTCTCATTATGATGATCTTCTGTACAGTTTGAGTCACAATCAGAAGATTTATCTACTATATAATCCTCAGTAGCAATGACTTCAGTTTCTACATTAAAAGTTGAAAAATATCCTTCTTGCCAGAAACTGCTACTTGAAGCACCACTACTTCTTCTACTCCAATTATAGGCTTCACTCTCTAAGAGTTTTTCAACATCTTTATTTCTATCTTCAATTGAAGCTGTTTGTGCTTGTAGCTCTGCACTACTATGCAAAGTTTCTAAATCTACTGCTCCAGGAGAGACTACATCCCAACCAATGGCATCCATAACTAAAAGATCGTTTTGAGAAATTGTCCATCGTTCATTTAGGGCAATAGTCGGATTCATTACCCCAAGACCATTACCATGTTCTCTATTTTCCCAGTGACTACCCTGATAATCATAAAGAGTTCCTTTTGATAACCCTAAGTCAGTCTGAGAACCATCGAGGGAAAAGTAAGCAACGTTGCCTACACTTAAGTCATTAATACCCAAATTAGCACTATCTTCTGAGTAGCGGAATAAATCCATGCTAGTCATGTATTTGGCATAAGACTGGGAATCTTGAACATTTGCTAAACCATCTAAAACATCTTTAAAGTCACCATCGTCTCTAATAACTCTTTCTAGGTCATGATCTCTTTTCAGAAAATCATTAATAGTATTTAGAGCTTGTCGTGCTTGGTCTCTACTGTTGTAATCATCTAAATTTTGCAGAGTTTGGATAGCATCGGTAACTCGTTGGAGGTCTTGTTGTTGATAATATCCTTTAAATTCAACTGAGTTCCCACTATTGAGTTCTTGATAGTAACCCGTATTTTGTATAGATATAGCCTGTTGAATAATATTATTTGCTCCAGAATTAGCATATTGTTGTACTAATTGAGTTGGTAACTTGCTGCGGTCTGTGCCACTAATAAATCCTAAAACGTGACCGACTTCGTGGGTTGCTGTACTTAAAAAATCTACAGTGCCAGCTTTTGCTCCGCCCAGATAATCATAATTCCAATCAACAGAATCTAGATTACTAAGATCGTTAATAACAATATAGCCATCTAGTGTTGTGTCATCTGCTTCGATAAGATTTAATGCTTTAAGGTTGGCTCTAGTCATGTGCATATGATCGTTACCAACAACTCGATCGCCCACCAAAATATCAATCTTGTCTTGATCTAATAAACTATCAACAACTCTTTGGTCATTTTGAGTAGATATATCATTAACAATAGCTTTCTGAAAGTCTTTATATCGTTTGCCTGTTTCTATGGCGGGAAAAGCTCCACCAAGTACATTATCTGGTAATAAACTATCCGTTACTTCTACATGAATATTGACTGTAAAATCTTTTCCCTCATCAACATCTAGATGTGTATCTCCTAGATATTGAGACCACATCTCCCCTGCTAATTCAAATCCTAATATTTGTTCTTCAGTAATTCCTGGTGCAAAACTAAAATTAAATTCTACTCCTGTATTTGTATCGTTCATTCTGATTCTTCCTTCTAAGATATTTTTAATAAAATTAATTAAATGTTTGGATATTTATATTTCTATGTCACTCATCTAGTTTAGACTTTTGATCTATATTTTCAGGTGAATATTAAATCAATTATTTATAAATTAATTACAAAAAAATAAATGCTTCTGATTGTTGCTTTCAGTGTATCTACATAGGATATGACTAGCTTTTGTTTGAATAAAAATAACAACTCAAGATTGATAGTTTCAACTGCTGGATATCAAATAAAAAAACGATCGATAAAAAAGTAGGGTCGAACGGTCGTTCACCCCTACAAACAAAATATGTTGAATTATTTTTTATATTTCATATGATCAAAATTTTGATAAAGTCATCTTAGATGATTTATCTAAAATTAATTAAAAGTATCAGCAATGTCTCAATGCTGAGACAATTCTTGTAGTAACTGACCGATCGCCTTGGCAGGAATAGGCTTAGAGAATAAATAACCTTGTCCGTATTCACAATTGAACATCTGGAGCATCTCTTTTTCTTCTACTGTTTCAATGCCTTCAGCAATTACATCCATGCCTAGCTTATGAGCTAACATCACGATCGAACTGACAATTTCTTTGTTTTTAGTTGATTTACTTAGATTACTAACAAAAGAACGATCGACTTTTAAAGTATCCATCGGGAAACGATGTAGATAGCTAAAAGAAGAAAATCCTGTGCCAAAATCGTCCATACTCAGCCTTATGCCCAGAAGTTTCAACTTTTCTAAGATAGCGATCGCTGATTCTACATCGTCCATCACCATACTTTCAGTAATTTCTAGTTTCAAATTGTGAGGAGGTAAACTAGTTGTGTCTAGGATACCTTGAATTGTTTCGATTAGATTCTTTTGCTCAAATTGCCGAACAGAAAGATTTACACTGATGAACAAAGAAGTACAATTACTAAATTCTTGTTGCCATTGATACATCTGCTCACAAGCTTGTTTGAATATCCATTCTCCCAAAGGAATAATCGCTGATGTTTCTTCTGCCATCGGAATAAATACACCAGGAGAAACAAAACCTCTATGGCGTGAATTCCATCTGACTAAAGCTTCAAAACCAGCTAAACTACCCGTTTTCAAAGAAATAATTGGCTGATAGTATAATTCAAATTCCTTATTTTCAATCGCTTCGTATAAATCTGCTTCTAATTGCAGATGATTTAAAGCCTCCTGGTGCATTGTGTTAGTAAAAACTTCGGAATGGGTTTTTCCCTCTGCTTTTGCTTTATACATCGCGGTTTGAGCAGCATGAAATATGCTTGCTCCTTGAAAATCTCTAAGATTATCGATAAATGCCACTCCTACTTTGATGGTTGTTTTCGCTTGTCTTCCTTGGAGTAGAAAGGGTAAAGTTAAGTCTTCTTGCATTCGATCGGCAATGACGATCGCTGCTTGGACATCAGGCAAATCTAAGACCGCGATCGCAAATTCATCTCCTCCCACTCTAGCAATTAAGGTTGCTGAAGCAAAATAGCTTTGTAAACTTGTGGCTGTATCTTGTAAGAGACGATCTCCTACCTTATATCCTAAACCTCGATTAATTAACTTAAATCGGTCTATATCTAAACAAAAAACCGTTATGGAAGTTTTTTTTCGGCTTTTATCTCTTTTTTTCTTTAACTTATTAATTTCTTCGCTAAACTTGTGGCGATTGGGTAAGTCAGTTAAAGCATCATAAAACATGGCATAACTAACTTTATAAGTAACAATAGCACTAACAGTTAAAATAAAGCTCAAAGTAGGAGGAATTAAAGGAATCCAGCCAGCATTTAGAAATAAAACTAGACCAATTTCCCATAATACTCCTAAAGAGAGAATACTGGCTCCACCAATAGCTAGAGGATGACGCAACTGCCAAGCGATCGCTGCCCCTGTTGCTGCCCAAATGACAATCCATAAGCTTTCAATGGTTTCTGACCAAAACCAAAATTGAGTGTCATTATCTAGTACTAAACTCAAAATTTGACTAACCATTTGAGCATGAATTATTATGCCAGCCTGGGTTTTTTCATTGCTACTGTAAGGGGTATCAACTAAATCTTTAATGTTAGGTGCGGTATTACCAATAAGCACTATCTTATCTTTGACTAAATTAGGATCTATTTTGCCAGATAAAACGTCTGTTAAGGTTACTTTTTGAGCAATTTCAGGAGATTGATAATTAATTAAAGTTTGGAAACCCACAGCTTCTTGAGGTGGCATTTGATAACCTCCTGAATTAGCTTGCAGACGTTTAATCAAAACATTATGTATGTATAATCCTTCTGGAGTTGCCTGTAAATCTGGAGTGTTTTGCGTTTCTTTATTCTTAAGCAGAGGATGATCTTTTAGATATGCCAAACTTAAACGCAGTGAAAAAGAATAAAATTTTTGCTCTCCTACTTCGGCATATATTAAATTACGACGTACAACATTATCGGCATCTAACATTAGATCGTTAAAACCAATACGAGACTCTGGAATATTAGCAGGTGTAGACATTTGCTGATTGCCATGGTCTAAATATTTAATTGTGATAATATTATCGTTTTGGAATTGCTTTTGTAATGCTTCAGTGCCAGGAGGAGAGGAAATTTCTCGGTACACATCTAAACCAATAAGTTTTGGTTGATACTCTTGTAACTGTTGGATTAATTGAGCAAAAGTTGCATCAGAAATAGGCCATCTATTCTGATTTTTAATATCTCGCTCGGTAATTTCGACAATTAAAAGCCTGGGGTCAGTATAAGTTTTATTTGCGACTTGCACTACAAAGTCATAAGCTAAAATCTCCAAAAATTGCAAGCTGCCTAATTGTCTTATGCTGATAATTACGCTACTAATTAAAAGACTAGCTATTAAACCAGAAATAGTACGAGAATTATTCTTTTTTATATATTTAGCTATTTTTAGATTTAATTTAGTTAAGGGAGAATATATTTTAAATAATGATTTAATAAGCATATCTTTGATGATTTTACATATTTTTTCAGAACCCTAATCGATAAATAATATTTTTAAAAGAAATTGTAGTTAATTGAAAAATAGATACCGTTTTCTTGCAGTGAATTGTTGTTAGTATCGACATCGACTAAAGGAATACCCCAATCAAGACGAGCATTAAATCGATCGCTCGCGCTAAAGTTCAAACCTAAACCAACTGAGGGCAGGATATCGTTGCTAATCTGTAAATCATCATCGTTATTCCAGACTGTCCCAATATCAAAAAATGGTGCAAGTTGAACTACTCCACCAAGGGAAGGTATACGAAATAGAGGAATTCTAACTTCTGCCGAAGCAAATACACCATTGTCTCCCAAGGCAAAATCTTGACGGTAGCCCCTAACACTATCTAAACCACCGACACGAAATTGCTCTAGTGGTACTAGGGAACTAGCAGATAATTGAACATCGCCTCGAAGTAAAAACAAAAAATCTTCATCTAAACGACGCACCCATTGCCCTTGTCCTCGCCAAGCAAAGAAGGTACTATCAGGAGCATCTGCATTTATAGTGGCATCAAAAATATCTAACCCTAGACTAAACTGAGAACGAGCAGCAATAACTTGATTTTCGTTACGATTAACCCACTCTTGAAAAAAACTGACTGCACTAATTCTCGTTCGTCCTTCTTCATCAGCACCACGAGAAAGCGCAAAAGGTGTATCTAACAAAAAAGTTTCACTTTCAGTACGAGAAAAAGATAATCCTATACTTAATTGAGTATTGGGTTTTTGAATTAGAGGCTGGCGAAAATTTAGTTGATAATAACGAGATTCTGATTCAATATCTAAAGGTGTAAACGGCTCTTCAATTACATCGTTAGAACTAGTTCCATAACTGAAGCTAAGTTGACTATTGCGGGCATTAAGCGGTATGGCATAGGCAACATCAAAACTGTCACTACCATCAGTATTGGTGTATTTGAAGTCGAATCGATCGCCAAAACCTAGTAAATTATTGTGAGTAATGCCAGCACCACGACGATTTGTACCAAAACTAGACGATCGACCATTATCAAAATTAGTAGAAACCGTAAAAGCATCTGCCTCTTCGATCGTAATATCTAATAAACTTGTACCAGGACGGACTCCTGCCGAGAGTTCAGCCGAAATATTATCAATCAATGGATCTGACCGCAGCATTTGTAAAGCAGACAGTAGAGAGTCTACATTGAATGGTTTTCCCGCAGCTATTTCTAACCTTTTGCGCACATAGTTGGAGTTTAGTCGTTGAGTTCCCGTGACATTAATTGCTTCTAATTCTCCTTCCCTAACCTGAATGGTTACTTTTCCTGAATTCATCTCCTGGGGTGGTATGTAAGCACCAGAATTGATGTAACCGTTATCAGTGTAGAGTTGAGTGATTGCCAAGCGAGCTTGATATAGTTCGGCAAAAGAAAGAGGTCGATCGAGAAAAGGCTGAGTGACTTCTGTTAATTCTTCTCGACTAAAAACACTATTACCTAATATCTCAAAGCTCCTAACTGTAATTAATTTTGGCGTTTTACTAACTGTATTTTCTTCTCGGACAGCAAGTTCATCACTAATTTTTAAATCAACTGTGCTAGCTTCTAATTTATCCAGAGAAGGAGGAATATTTTTATCTATTTCTTGTGCCTGAACTGGCATTAGCCAAAATGCCAACAAAAAACAACCACAAAAATTACTAAGTCCAAAGCTCATTTGATATCCATGAATGCTTTAAGACTAACGTACCCAAAAAATATCTAAAATCTATATTGGCTTTTGTAATCTCAGAGATTTTAAAATTAAGACACAAAGAGATTTTTAAAATATGTAGACTGAGTCAGCTAGATTGACCAACGGTCACAGCAGCGCGAAAGTTGCTGTGACTATGGCATTTTTGATTATTCTTGGTGTTAAGCAGAAATAAACAAAAACAGTAAAAGTTTGAATTTGGCTAAAAATCTAGAATAAATACTGTTTTAAGCAAATTAATTGTCAGCGTATTTTTACGGATATTCTTTGAATATATTTTCTGTTATTTGATTGAAAATTAATTTAATATTTATTGATTTTTAACCTGAAATGATAATTAATAAGTCTAAGCTAGATACATACTTTGTCATAGAAGATGGTAGAAGATGACAACTTTGATAAGAGAAAGTTAGTATGAATATATTATTTGTATTGTTACTTGACTTAAACTAGCTTCTTCAAGCTTGGTCAAATGTAATAACTTAGAACAATCAGAAAAAAAATTGATTATTGGATATATCAAAATGCTAATTAATAATAGTAAGATCAGTAAAATCATAGGGTTTTTAACTATCTATTTTGTTCTTGATTTTTTATTTTGTGGTTTTTTAATTAATACTCATGCTGAACAATCCAAAAATAGAAAAAAATCAGATAATGTTAGTTATGAAGGTTTGCCTTCTAACCGAAGAGATGGAGGAAGCAGAGGTAATTGCATAGCTAATGGAAAAGACTTTGTTGCGTTAGTTCCCGATCGTCCTGTTAATGAAACTGCTTTGATTTCATCTCAACTATTCTTTTATGTTCCCCAAACGGAAGAACCTAAAGAGATTGAATTTATCTTAAGAAATAGACAAGATGAATTAGTTCACAAAACCTTGCTTCAAACAACAAAGCGATCGGGAATTATGAGTGTTGCTATTCCTGAACAAGTACAAGAAAATTCAAGGGAATATTATGGAGATTATCATTGGTATTTATCTCTTATTTGTGACTCTCAGCAGCGTTCTAAAGATGTTGTTTTAGAAGGTTGGATTGAATACGTCGAACTTAATAATGCTATCAAAGAACAAATTAATTTATCCAACTCAGTAAGAAAGTTAAATTTACTCCAACAAGAAGGGATTTGGTATGATGCTCTTTCTGTACTAGCTGAACAAAAAGAAATAGATTCTGATTTAACTATAATTCAAAAAGAATGGTCACAACTCCTTGAATCTATTGGTCTATCGGATTTAGCATCTGAACCTTTAATTAAAGCAGAAATAACCAAAAACTCTTATGCCACACCACCAACAAAAGAGTAATTAGTCAATCAATAAAATTACCACCAGGTCTAATGACTTGAACTAATGACTCAACTAATTTGGTATTGATAAAAGATGTTTTTTCTTTAATTAAAACTTTCTGTAGTTTCGTAAATGGGTATACGCCAAGAGAAAAAAACTACCAGGCTTAATATCATTTCCAGTTTCCCACCAAAATAAATGCTGACCAATAAAAAGGATGAGAAAACTTTTCTTGATTGAGAATAGAGATTTGGGCGCGACGTAGTGCTTCAGCCTTGGTAACATTTCCCTGCGACAATTCTTGATAAAAATTAGTCATCAGAGTTACAGTAGCTTCATCACTAACTGCCCATAGTGAAGCGATGGTGCTACGCGCTCCCGCCCGAACAGCAATTCCTGCCAACCCCAAAGCTGCTAATCGATCGCCTGTAGCAGTTTCACAGGCACTAAGTACCAATAAATCGATGGGGCGTAATTGTTTGCTATCTCCCCGCAGCAGGAGACTCAATTCATCAATATTAATACGATCGTCCCAAGTTAGCACAAAAGTATCTTCAGCATTAGAGCTAAATTGACCATGAGTGGCTAAGTGTACGACTCGAAAAGGAGTTTCACTAGTAAAGTTTATAAAGTTAAACTCGGTAAAACTTTCATTCAGCAAAACCTCTGAAGGAAATAAAGGTTCAATTTGCTCAATTTCCTTTTTTACTCCTGGTAAGCTAGAAAAACCCTGACGGGGTTGAGAAAGTCCTGCTAAGAGCAATTCTTGACGATTGTCTTCTCTAGCTTGTAGTTCAACTAGTTGTAAGCTAGGAGCGATCGCTATATTGTATTTTTCAACTAGATATTGTTCTCCATCATGAAGAACAGCAGGAGGGAGATTACGTAAGATACCATCAGGAACAAATACTAATGTTTCAATCTTACTAGCTTTGATATCTGCTTCTAAAGGACGAATTAGCCAATCATAAGCCTGTTGTAAGGTGTCAAAATTAACACGGCGAGGTTTATTGATTTGATTGTTAGCAGAAGTGATAACAATCTCTAACTCTGACGGCGGTATCTCCTGAGAGTAGTAACGTAAAGGTTGACCTGGAATAGCGGAAATTATTTCGAGGCGATTACCAAGGATAATAGTATAGATAATTGCTGCTGTAGGATCTAATCGATCTATTTGTACAGGTTGAATGTCCAAACAGGCATCACGGAAGAAATTATCTAATTCTGCTAACTGCAAAGATTCGATTACTTGTCTAGCTTGATTTAAGTCTGCTTGACTAGCTTCTGGTTGTAATAACAATATCGCCAATTCACGATAAACTGGCTCTATTTCTGAGCTAAAAGAATACTGTAGATCGGAACTAATTGCTACTATATCGCCTCTAAGAGCTTGAAGATTTTCTGTTGCCTGAGTATAAGCAACAATAGCCTCTGAGGTTTTTCCTTGAGCTTTCAGTATTCTCCCCAGTTGCCATTGCCATTGATAGGTTAATTCCTTAGCATTAATACCCTGAGTAATTAATAAAGCTTGTTCGGTGATTATTTGGGCTGATTGCCATTCTTGATGAAGTTCATAGATATTTCCTAAAACCCCTAATGCTTCTGCTTCTGTTCGTTTAAGACCTAAATTTTGTGCCTGTTGAATCGCTGAAACTAGTAACTTAATAATTTTTTGAGGTTTAGTATCTAGTGTTAGTAGATTACGAGCTAAACTAATCTTACTCTCGATCGTAGTTTGCTGAAGAGGAAGTTCCGCTAAAAGCCCTTCAATTTCTGCTGCTAAGTTGATAGCATTTTCAGTTTTTTGTAAGTAAACTAAAACATCTAGCTGCTCTAGTTTTCCTCGTAAGAGCATATCTGATTGGGGTGATACCTCTATAGCTTGTTGATACAGTTCTAAGGCTTGTTCTGGCTGAGCTTGTAGTCTGGCATTCTTCCCTAAACTTAACAGGGTATTGGCAATGGTAGACTTTGACTCTAATTTTTGGGCGATCGCTAAACTTGATTTTAAGGCGTTCTGAGCTTCTTCATATCTACCCACACGATTTAAGATGTTACCTATATTCAGTAAGGCTTGAGCTTTAATTAAAGTATCGGGTTTATTGACTAATTCTTGATTGACTCTGGTTAAAGTTTTAATACTTTGAGAATATAACCCCAATGTTTGGAGAGCATAAGCTTGATAAATCTTTCCTTGAGTAAAGCCTGTAATATTATCTTGTTGCTGATAGAGAGCCGTAGCTTTTTTCCAAGTTGCTAAGGCTGCTTGTCTTTGTCCTAAGGATATTTCTATTTGTCCTTGTACTTCTAAAATTTGTGCTAATAACTGGTTTTTTTCAGCTTCATTATCAATAGTTGCAATAATGGCTTGAGCTTTATTTAGGGTAATGTCTGCTTGTTGCCATTGTCCCAATTTCTGATAAATTAGAGCCAAATTGCGGATAGCGATCGCACTGCCAACCATATCTCCTTGTCTTTGGTACTGGTCGATCGCTGTTGCTAATAAATCAATTGCTTCTGTATATCTATTCTGTTGATAAAGGTCTAGGGCTTGTTGTTCAATAATTTGAATTTCTTGCTTATTATCTGCCCAGACTATTTGTTGATGCTGTATTTCCAAAATGGACAAAAGCGCACTAATAAAAAATAATAATAATTTGTTTGATTTATTCATTCTTAGTTGTTGATTGATAGATTACTGACAAATAAGTACCCGATGCACGATAAATTAATTGGTCAAGGTAGGTGATAAGTAATAAGTAATGAGTAATAGTGCGACTTGTTGGGTGCTAATCAATTATAAAAATTGAAAACCACCCGTTCAGAACCTAGACATCTGAATAACTAATGTAACTTACAGGTGAAA
>JAAUYH010228221.1_pt1 | contig 12897 bp, 12 predicted proteins | sample 7278061 | NCBI WGS metagenome assembly JAAUYH01 (sample SAMN14350203, study PRJNA611818) | marine sediment metagenome | isolation source: surface marine sediment (0.6m) | place: French Polynesia: Moorea | collected 2018-08
CGCTTCAGCCTTTTGGGATTCTAGTTCCTCAACCACATCCCAAGCAATTTCCGATTCTTGGGCTATTTGGTCTTCTGGATCACGGTAGACACGACTATGTAAAATAGCCTCTCCGATTTTTTGTGACATAATATCCTTAGGAGATAATTGTGCCACCTTCATTTTCATCAAAATATCGGTTATTGAAATAATGCCCAGTAGTTTATCCTTAATCACAGGTGCTTTCTTAATCCCTGTCTTTCCAAATAGTCGAGCCACATTAGTCAGACTCAGATCAGGATTAACAACTATGCAAGGCTTTGTCATTATCTCCTCGATTTTGACCTCTTCAGGGTCTTTTTCTTGGGCTGTGACACCATAAAAGATATCTGTTTCAGTGACGATCCCATAAGCATCATCCTGATCATCTGGTTCAACGAGCAGAGAACGCAGTTTTTTATTTTGCATTAGGGCGATCGCTTCAGCCACTGTTGCCCAACTGTGAATCATCAAAACTTCTTTGGTCATAATGTCCGATGCTTTCATACTGCGCCTCCTGTTTTCTTCAAGCTTGAGAAGATTAATCTCTACTTGTTCAATAAATAGAGCCAACCATTCTATTTATAAATAGGTATCTTGAAGAAGTTGTGAGGACAAACAAGATCAGGCTTTAATTTCTGGTTGAATAATGATAAAGTTCGATTTTGACAGAAATAATGCCCTTCAATCTAGAAAATATACTAATCAATAGCTAAATCTCAATCAGAATATGACCCATAGCCCTTTGTTAAGTAAAACGATTCGCCCTATTGCAGCTAGTTCACTATATGGTATTGCTACTTATCAAGATAAATTGTGGGCGATTGATGCTAGAAATGGCTATCTTTTAGAAATCGATCCTCTAACAGACCATACTAAGATTCTCAATCCAAATAATACCTCGGACTTTATCGGAGCTACTGGAATTGCGATTTGCGATGAAACTCTTTGGTTTACCAGTGATGAAAACGTTTATTACTGCTCTTTAACAGATAAAACCTGGAAACCTGAACTATTTACCCGTCTTTCCTATCCAGCCGATGGCATTGCTATATGGGATTGCACAGTTTATATTACCTGCCAAAAAACAGGAGAAATCTTAATCTACAATCGCCAAACCCAAGAAAAGATTACCCATTTTTATATGCTGGGAATTGGGATGGAAAATATTACCGTCAAAGAAGAAGAAATATGGCTTACTGATGATCTTGAACAAACCGTCTATTGTCTAGAAAGAGCTACGGGAGAACTTCTTTTTAGTATTCTTACTCCCTTTGAAAATCCCATAGGCTTAACTTTTTACACCGAGCCTCATACCCAGCAAGAAATACTCTATGTTTGCTATGGCGGAAAAGAGGTTTATATTCGGGATAATCCCAATGCTGATCCTAACCACGAATTACAGTATCGCGATCGCGTTTTTATTCATCCTCTACATTTTAAATACAATGCTGAGCAAAAATATACCCTCTCCAACGGCTATTTAGTGGAAATGTCCTATGTGGAGGAAATTGCTCCCCTCGATCCCATAGTATTAAAAGACTTAGAATGGCGTATTGCTTTACCAGCGGAAACTGATAGACAAAAAATTCGGCAAGTAACTCCTGTGGGCTTACCTTTTACCGAAGAAATTCACAATGGTCAAAGAATTGCCGTTTTTAAATTCGATCCTTTAACTTCTAAACAGCGTTATATCTTTGGCTGGAAAGCAATTGTAGAAGTGTGGAGTATTAAATATCAGATTACTCCCAAAGATTGTGAAATATTACCACCATTAACCCCAGAATTAAAAACCAAGTATCTGGTTGATGATGACAATCTAGCAATGCACACAGAAATTATACAACGGGCTGCCCAAGATGCGATCGCGAGAGAAACTAATATCCTCAGAAAAGTTTATAGTATTCGCAACTATGTCTATGACAAACTTCGTTATGGCATTCGCCCTCAGATTGACACTCCTGATATAGCCCTCAAACGGGGTGTTGGTTCTTGTGGAGAATATTTAGGAGTTTTACTTGCCTTGTGTCGCCTCAATGATATCCCCTGTCGCACTGTGGGAAGATATAAATGCCCTCCAGAAAGCGATCACAAAAATGTTCCCCTGCTACCAGATTTTAACCATGTTTGGATGGAGTTTTACCTTCCTGGAATTGGTTGGCTGCCAATGGAATCTAATCCTGATGACATTATCGAAGGAGGTCCCTATCCTACCAGGTTTTTTATGGGTTTAGCATGGTATCATGCCGAAATGGGGAAAGGAGTGCCTTTTGAGAAACTGTACAGTGAAGGGGTACCAGTAGAGAAAGAAACGGTGTCTATTGGCGAGTTAGCAATTAATCATGTACGGTTTATCATTTTAGAAGAATTGCACCCGTAATCGATAACTAAAATTGATGCAACTGAGAATTAAAACAATTTTTAGGCTTTTAAAAGAAGCTTTTCATGAATGGCAAAAAGATAAAGCATCTTTATTGGCTGCTGCCTTAGCTTACTATACGGTATTTTCAGTCACTCCTCTACTAGTGATTGCGATCGCGATCGCTGGTGCAGTTTTTGGTCAGGATACTGCTAGAAGTGAAATACTGGAACAGATGAACACACTCGTGGGAGAACAAGGTGCTCAAGTAATTGAAACTACACTAGCCAATGCCAATCAACCTCAACTTGGTAACATTGCTTCAATCATTAGCGTAATAGTATTACTGATCGGTGCCTCAGGGGTGTTTGCTCAACTCCAAGAAGCGTTGAATACTGTCTGGAATGTCAAAGCCAAACCCAATGCTGGAATTAAGGGATTTATTCGCAAAAGGTTGTTATCTTTCGCTATGGTTATGGCGATCGGTTTTTTATTAATAGTTTCCTTAATGATAAGTGCCATATTATCTGGTATTGGCAAGTTAGAAATTGATTTGTTGCCAGGCTTTATTCCTTTCTGGCAAGTATTACACTCTGGTCTTTCTTTTTGTCTAATATCTTTACTGTTTGCTTTAATTTATTATTATCTTCCTGATGTTGAAATTCACTGGAAAGATGTTTGGGTAGGAGCGATAATTACAGCATTATTGTTTACCTTGGGTAAATCTGTAATTGTTTCATACCTAGGCAGTGGTAGTTTAGGTTCAACCTATGGTGCTGCCGGTTCCTTGATTGTATTTTTGGCTTGGGTATTTTATTCGGCGCAAATTCTTTTATTTGGTGCAGAATTTACTCAAGTTTATGCTCGTAAATATGGGAAACAAATACGCCCAAATAGTCATTCAGAAAAAACTAACACCAATTCTTGAAAGTAATGAGAGAATTGGGTGGTAGTTAGTCCTAAAGGATTCCTAAAGGATACACCTTCGGATAACACCTTCGGATATGGGTAGTAGTTAGTAAGTATTCATAAGTTATTGATCTTGATATTCGTAGTTTTCTCTTTTAAAAGGAACCTCAGAATCATTAATTTTATTTCCTGATTTTTGAGGAGGAAAAGCTAGTAAAGTTAAATGTCCGACCAGAATTAATACATCTCTTTCTAATCCAGCAATTTTTTTGAAACCTTCTTCTAAAAAGTTAGGTAATTGAACTGTAATGATCGCGCCAGCAATAATAAATAATAATAGTAAATTAGTAAATTTCCAAAACCGACCTACTAATAGTAATACACTAGCAATTACTTCCGCTATTCCTGTTATGGGACCTAAAAATCCAGGCAATCCAAAACCAATGAATTTTTGTGTTGCCATTGACCAATCGATAGCTTTTGGTAATCCGTGGATTAGAAATATTGCTACTAAAGTTAAACGCAAAATCCATAAAGCATAGGTGGATAATTTGTCATTAGAAATAGTATTGTTCATGGTTAATTCTCCTAATGTAATTATTTACAACTAGACTATTTATCTTTTAATCTTTAATATTTCAGGGGCAACTTTTTTGTTGATTCGAGTTAATTTTGACGGCGATAAAATCAAATTCATGGCGCGATCGCGAAAGATGTAATTATGTAGCCAGGCAAGTAGAATCATCAGACGATTACGCCAGTTTGGGAAATAAACTAGATGAACCGCTAACCAAAACAGCCAAGGGAAAAAACCTGTAAGTTTTAATTTGCCAATTTCTCCGATTCCTGAGTAGCAACCAATAATCGCTAGTCGCCCTTTATTGAAATATTTAAAAGGTTTCAGTGGTTTACCTTGGAGTTGTTTTTTAATGGCACTTGCTACATAGACTCCTTGTTGTAAAGCTTCTGGTGCAACCCCCGATAAAGCTGGTACCTTAGCAACATCACCGATAGCGAAAACTTCTGGATAATCAACTAGTTGTAGAGTGGATGAAACACTAATTTTGCCTTTAATTCCTGTTTGGGGAAAAGGAAAACTTCTAGGTATAGCTCCTTCAATTCCTACCGCCCAAATTACTGTAGCAGCAGGAAGATAAGTGCCATCATTAAGCTTGAAACCATCGCAGGAAACTTGACAAACTCTCGATTGCAACATTACCTTGACACCTAAGCGACGGAGTTTTTTGGCGGTATAGTTGCCTAATGATTGAGGAAATTCGGCGAATATGCGATCGCTAGATTGTACCAGAATGATTGTAACGTCTTGGGGTTTGAGTCGAGGATAATCTTTTTGTAAGTTATGAGTTACTAACTCTACTAATGCACCAGCTAACTCTACTCCTGTTGCACCACCACCCACAATAGCAATAGTTAATAATTGTTCCCGTTTTTCACTGTCTAATTCTCTTTCCCCTTGTTCAAAACAGTGTAAGAGATGATGGCGTAGATTAATAGCATGAGAAAGAGTTTTAAGGGGAAAAGCGATATCTTTTGCGCCCTGAATGCCATAAAATTGACTGCGACTCCCCGTAGCTAAAACTAAGTAATCATAACTTATGATTTGCTCCTCAACTTGAATAAGTTTGGCAACAAAATCAATTTGTCCAACTTCTCCTTGTAAAAAAGAAACATTGGAACAACCTCTAAAAAAACTGCGGATCGGAACAGCAACTTGTTCGGGGGCTAACTGTGCCGTGGCAACTTGGTACAGTAAAGGAATAAAAGTATGATAGTTATTGCGATCAATTAAAACTACTTCCACTGCTGTATTGGCTAAAGATTGAGCTGCTTGTAAACCCCCAAAACCAGCACCAACAATTACGACAAGGGGATTATTTTTGTTCATAAGGAATAGTAGCCTTTCATAATAGGATTACCCTCTGGCTGTAATGTATTAGCTTCAGGTTCAATAGTAATTAACAAAAAATTAGCATTACTTAAAGCATTATTGGATAATTCCAAATGAACTGCACCTTCCGAATCAGGAATAAAATTAGCGCAACCAGTTTTCTTTCCTGGGGATATTGCCCACAAGCGATACACTTGCTTTCCTGATAAAGGTTGTAAATTTTGCAAAGCTAAAACTGCTTTCTGCTTTTGGGGTGCAATAAATAAACTTCCCGATGCAGCAGATAATGATTCCAATCCTTGGAAGGCAACCAAACGATTATGGGGTTGACGCAACAGACTAATTAGTTCTTGATGCTGTTGAAGTTGATGATTAGCAGATGCCAATTGCCGTCGTAAACCATAATTATTGATGCCCAAAAATACAGTACTAAAAATTGTTATCCCAACAATAATCCAACTGAAAGGGGATGATGTAGCTTTATCAACAGTATATTTGTCTTTTTTTCCTACATTAATTAAAATACCTTGGCGTAAGTTAGATTTAGGAATAGTTTGAGGTAAAGCATAAGGCATTAAATTCAAAGTTGTTTCTAGTTGTTTAATCTCTTCTTGTAATTGGGGATTAACTTTCAATTGGGCATTTAACCAAGCCAGTTCTGACTCATCCAGATTTCCTAAAACATATCCAGCCAAAAGTTCTTCTAAATTATGAGAGTCGGAATTATTAGTCATCTTTAATTAACTAAGTTGCGTAAATTTTTTCTAAGTTGAAGTAATCCTCTGCGACTATGGGTTTTAACTGTACCTAAAGGTAAATCAAGGCGTTTGGAGATCGCGGATTGACTCAATCCTTCATAATAAGAAAGTTCTAAAATTTGACGCTGGTTGGAAGACAAACTATTTAAAGCCTCTCTTACCTTATTAGCTCGCTCCTCAATAGCAGCAACATCTATAGGATGAACTGAATTACGTTTATTCAGCAAGTCCTTGATTTTTCCTGGATTTTGCCAAAAATTCCCTTGAGAACGTTTAGCACGAAGACGGTCGATAGTACGCGATCGCGTTAACATCATTAAATAAGTATAAAAAGAACCCCTTTTAGGATCATAATTAGGACGTTCTTGAAGACTGAGAAAAATCTCTTGAGTTAAATCTTCTGCTTCTTGATAATTGTTCACCATTCGATAAACCAAACGATAAACTAATAAACCATAGCGATCGTAAATTGTTCCTAAAGCATTACTATCCCCCTCCTTGAAAGCTGCGAACACTGCCTCATCGGTTGTTGTTTTTGTTTCCACATCGACGTTTACCATTTATTCAATGTTTAATGGGAAATCAATATCAAAGTTTGATACGTAGCAGCCTTCAAATTGGATTCAAATTTTCAGGTAAGCTTAGACACAAATAATAGTAGAGAAATCCCCAATGACTAAAAACCAATAACCAAGGACATTGAAGAACATAATTTTATCAATCAAATTTGAATTAAAAAATACAATCGCCATATGATCAATTCAAAGTTACGTCAATGGAGTAAATACCTGAGCCTATTTTTACTGTGTTTCTATTTAACAGTAGGCTGTAATAGTACTCCAACCCCCAATACTTCTACAAACAACACCATAGATAGTAACCGTATCTCCATTGGTACCACTCTTAAACCCAGAACTCTTGATCCTGCTGATAACTATGAATTAGCGGGATTGAATATTATTTATAATGTGGCAGAAACTCTCTATACCTACGAACTAGGTACGACTAATATCGTGCCATTATTAGCAACCCAAATGCCTCAAATAAGTGAAGATGGTATTATCTACACTATTCCCTTACGCCAAGATGTCACCTTTAGTGATGGTACTCCTTTTAACTCAGAAGCAATGGCTTTTTCTCTCAATCGTTTTATCTCTAATGGGGGAAAACCAGCTTTCCTACTAGCTGATGTAGTAGAAACAGTAGAAGCCACAGGAGAATACGAAATTACCATCAAACTCAAGCAACCTTTTTCTGCTTTTCCCGCTTTACTAGCTTTTCCTGGTACTTCTGCCATATCTCCCCAATCCTATGAAATTGGCGCAGGTAAATTCAACCCCAATACTATAGTTGGTACAGGAAAATATAAACTAACTGAATTTGATAGCGACTCCATTACTCTTGATGTGAATGAAAACTATTGGGGAGAAGCATCAGCCAATAAAGGAATTAATATGCAAGTTTATGGAGGAAACTCCGCTAACTTGTTTAATAGTTTTCGTACAGGTGCTATAGATGTGGCTTATCAATCTCTCGATCCCAATCAAATTAGCAACCTATTAAAAGAAGCCTCTAATAATAAGTGGCAAGTTATTGATGGTTCAGGTACCGTAGTTAATTATCTAGTTTTAAATCTCAATCAAGAGCCATTAAATAAACTAGAAGTACGTCAAGCTATAGCTGCTCTCATTAATCGCAATCTCATTAATCAAAGAGTACTACAAGGACAAGGAGAATTAGTTTATAGTCTGATTCCCACCGCATTTGATGTTTATCAGCCAACTTTCTCTGATGCTTACGGTGAAGCTAATATTAGTAAAGCCAAAGAATTAATTGCTAAATCAGGTTATTCTGCAGAAAAGCCTGCAATTGTCGAAATATGGTATCCTTCTGGCTCCATTACCCGTGGAATTGTCGCCGAAACCCTCAAAGCTTTAGTAGAAAAAGAATTTGATGGCGCAATTCAATTTGTTCCCCAGAGTGTAGAATCTGCTTCATTTTTTAGCAACCTCAGTCAAGGTATTTATCCTGCTGCTTTAGCTGACTGGTATCCTGATTTTCTGGATGCAGATAACTATCTTCAGCCCTTTCTAAGTTGTACTAAAGGCTCAAAAAGCAAGGGTTGTGAAGAAGGTGCTGCCCAAAGTCGAGGTTCTTTTTACTATAGTGATAAAGTCAATCAACTCATTAAGCAACAGCGTCAAGAAATTAACCCTCAAACTCGCAAAACTATCTTTGCTGAACTTCAACAAATTCTAGCGCGAGATGTTCCCTATATTCCCCTCTGGCAAACTAAAGATTACGCTTTTGCTCATAATAATGTTAAGGGTGTAATCATCAATCCTAGTCAGAATATCCCTTTCTGGACTATAGAAAAAACCGACAAAAATTAATAATAGGGAAAAATTGCAAGCTAGGGAGTTACACATAAAGTTTAAATACAATCCTGCTTAAGGATTGCTAAATCCTCTTTTGTGATATCGTATGACCTCAGCTTCTCTAAATTTTGGCAAGTTTTCTCTTCTTTTTTTATTGTTGGCCAACATATACGCATCATCTTTGAGTGTTCGGCAAGCGCTCCCAATACGGAGCGACTCTCCTGCAAACAATTGTCAAACGAGCCACGTTTGATGTGACGGACATCGATGTCACAGTTGGTAAATTCTTCCAAGCGTTCCTTAGGGATATCGAAGCGCAGCCAATAAGTGATACATTCTGATAAGGGGAATAAGGGCTGCGGCGTATTTTGAGTAACAAGCTCATTATATCTAAATAGTGCTTTCTGGCATTCAAATGCTAGAGCTTGGCGTTTTTCATTAAGTTCTTTACTAATAAGACGGCTGCCTTTCATATATTCCTCGCAACTAAGTGAGGTATTACCTTGATTAAGATAAACATTTGGACAACGTTTTAGGTCATCTGACACTTTACAGGCTGTAGCACAAAGCTGGCGACTTGCCATCCAATTTTCATAAGTGAAGCTATCTATAGTTTCATATGCGGTTTGCTTCAAACAATCCGCAAAACTGGTGGTATTATCCTGAACTTCGCTTACCGAGGAAAATTCGGTAAAGGATTTTTTAAGCCCCCGTTCACTCAGAAATTCCTCTTCAGTCTGCCATTGGGTTTCACAGGCGAATAACGTTAAACAAGTAAATAGAAAAACTATGCCCTTAATTCTCACAGCCCATTCTCCTCTCATCAAAGAGTAATCTAAATTTTCTGATAAAATTTTAAGGCTCTTTATGTTGAGGGCACAAGAAGTTTGTGCCCCCAGAGTATTTTATTTAATCCAAACAGTTTTGATATTCACAAACTCTTGAATTCCCTGAATACTCAACTCTCTACCATAACCAGAGCGTTTAATGCCCCCGAAAGGCAAGCGAGGATCGGATTTAACTAATCCATTGATAAACACTGCTCCAGCTTCTAGTTCTTCAATTAATCTTTCCTGCTCTTGAGGGTTTTGTGTCCAACCACTAGCACCCAAGCCAAAGGGTGTACTATTAGCAAGTGCGATCGCATCATCGAGATTTTTGACCCGAAATACCATAGCAACAGGACCAAAAAACTCTTCCTTGGCGACATCGGAATCAGGAGCGATATTAGTCAAAATAGTGGGAGGATAAAAGTTACCATTGCTTTCTATAGATTTTCCTCCCATCAAAACTTTTGCTCCATGGTCAATAGCTCTTTGAACTTGCTGCTCTAGGTCTTTTAAAATAGCAGGAGTTGCCAAAGGTCCAATATTAGTATCTTCTTGCATCGGATCGCCGACTTTTAAGGCTTTAAATTGAGCTATCAAAGCTTGTTCAAAGCGATCGCCAATACTTTCGCTAACAATGAATCTTTTAGCAGCAATACAAGATTGTCCATTATTCAACATCCTTGCAGTTGTACCTGTTTTGACCGCAGCTTCGAGATCGGCAGTTTCCCAGACAATGAAAGGATCACTCCCTCCCAATTCTAGGACAGTTTTTTTGAGGCTTTTTCCCGCAATACTAGCTAAACTTGCCCCTGCTGGTTCACTTCCTGTGAGAGTTGCAGCCTTAACTCGCTCATCCTCCACAATAGCTCCAACTTGACTAGCACCGATCAATAAAGTTTGAAATACACCTTGGGGAAAACCAGCTTCCCTGATAATAGCTTCAATTGCTAAAGCACATTGAGGCACGTTAGAAGCGTGTTTCAGAATACCCACATTTCCTGCCATCAAAGCTGGTGCTGCAAAACGAAATACTTGCCAAAAGGGAAAATTCCAAGGCATCACAGCTAAAATTATCCCCAAAGGTTGGTAGCTAACGTAGCTACTGCTGGCATCCGTACTCACTGACACATCAGCCAAAAATTCAGGTGCTTTTTCGCTGTAAAAACGGCAAACCAAGGCACATTTTTCCACTTCTGCGATCGCACTTTTAAGAGGTTTACCCATTTCTAGGGTCATAATCTCAGCAAATTTAGCCTTATCTCGCTCTAAGATAGTTGCTGCCTGATTTAACCAATTACTACGAGTAGTAAAATCAGTTTTTTTGTAGGTTTTAAATGCGGATTCTGCCAAAGCTAATTTACTTTCAATTTCTGCATCTGTTAATGGTGCAAAATTAACTAAGGTTTCGCCTGTTGTTGGGTTAACTGTTGCGATGGACATATTTCCCCCTTACCCTAACTTACGAGTATATTTTTAATAATTTGGTACACTTTTAAGATAACTAGAACTGAGCCAAAAAACTGATGACTGCTGCTGCTTGTACTCGTTTCCCTAGTTAAACATAAAAATTGTTCTCTGATTGTCCTATCTTATAATTGTTGCTAAAAAATAAGGCTTCTTTGCTGCTAGTCAAGATAACTAAGATCGTTCAGCCTGTTTTTTATTAATGCAAATATAATTTTGCTCTTCAATTGTAGAACATTTAAAACTCTTGTTATGTAAAGATTGTCTATTAAAATTTTTAAGTAACCAATGTTTTAAGTCTAATCCTGTAAACCTTCCCAATCAACACAAGTATTATTTTCAGAGCCATAAGGATGCATAGCACACACTAAAAGATTGCCATTGTAAGATTTTCCATGATAGTGACGACAACCGATACAAGCAGGATGGTTTTCTATACTGGGTTGATAAGTATTAATGTCCATAAACTCTGATTCGACCAAATTCCCCATTTCATCCCAAGGAATACCATTTTCTTCAAAGTCTGCATCGTAAATAGTATCGATTAGATCCTCAACACAACGTTCTATTTCACCTACCACTATTTCTTCCACTTCTTGGGTTAAGTTTCCCAGGGTTTTGCCCACTTCCTCAGCTAAAAATTCCATCGTGGAAGATAGGTCGTAAAAAAACTCTTCCACTTCTTCTGCTGCCTTTTCTAGCTGTTGCCACAAATCTTCCATAATCTTCTACCTACTTGGAGCTTAGAGAATACTTTTAAAACAGGTGAGTGAAGCGGGATGAATTGCTAATTCATCCCTTAAAAGCAAAGCTTTGATTAATCTTGCTTTAATTGTCGTAGTTCTTCTCGTAAAGATTCTACTTGCTTTTTTAAGTCATCAATATTATCGTCTTCGGAATTTTCTGATGGTTCATCATCAGATATGATCTCAATACGGCGAGGAGCTTTAGTTTCCTGATTATTGGCGTTCTGATCCGATTGTTCCAGATCTAATTGTGCTTGTTTGACTATATCATCCACAAACTTTCGGGCTTCCTCGGTGGTCATTTCACCCCTGGTAATCATTTCATCAGCTAATTTTTGTGCTTGAGTGCGAAGGTCTTTAAAAGTATCCCCAGCTTTTTCTTGAGCATAAGCTGCAAAGCCAACTCCCAAATAAAATGCTTTTTTAACTACATCTTCAAATCCAGCCATCTTAATTTTCCTTTTTGCTCTCTTCTTACATCTTAGCGGGGAACTGAGTTGTTAAGTTTCATACGCTGAACTAGGCAAGGGGTATACCATTAGCAGTAATCTAGAAGCAGAACCAACTTACAAAGTTACATACCAAAATTAGGTTAACTTCAAGATGTTTAGAAAGATTTTATATGCTGATTCTGGCGCTGACAATGCTCAGGATATGCTCAAGTTTTTACTGGAACTTCCTGCTATTAAAAGTGCAGAATTATCTATTCTTAGGGTGGTTTCTCCTAAAACCAAGGAGGAAGAAAGTGAAGCACTCTCAAAGGCTGAAGCTAAAGTTACAGAATTAATTGCTCGCTTGGGTATAGAGACAAATCAAGCCAATATTGTCGTAGAAGAAGGAGAACCAAAAACTACGGTTTTGAAAGTAGCCAAAGAGCAAGATACTGACCTAATTATTATGGGTTCACGAGGCTTGGGTAAACTACAATCGATTCTTAGTAACTCCGTGAGTCAGTATGTTTTCCAGTTAACAGAACGATCTATGCTGCTGATCAAAGACGATATCTATGTCAAAAGAATCAAAAGAGTTATGGTTGGGGTAGATAAATCTCCTGCTTCTCAGTATGCTTTGGATATGACTTTATCTTTGTTTCAAGGCTATTCTGACGCAGAAATTTATTTAACTCGCATTAACCCAGATCTTAAACCAGGTCTACAAGTATCTCCTGAAGACATAGCAAATAACCCGATTTTAAGTGCTGCTGCTGCAAAAGTAAAAAGTAGAGGCATTCCTTATCGCTGTATTTTAGCTGGGGGCAGACCAGCCCAACAAATTTGCAATATTGCAGAAGATAATAATATTGACTTTATCGTATTAGGTTCCCCCGAACGTCGTCCTTCTATTGCTAAAAATCTACCTGATTTAGACCGTCTTTTAGGTAGTTCTCTGTCTGATTATGTCAGAGTTAAAGCGGAATGTCCTGTTTTGTTAGCCAGACAGGAAGAATAACTCTCGGTTGATGCTTAATTGTTGATTAGACCTCTTGCAAAAATAATTTTAAAGATCAAAAGTTATTAGTTTTTGTC
>JAAUYH010015764.1_pt1 | contig 12892 bp, 9 predicted proteins | sample 7278061 | NCBI WGS metagenome assembly JAAUYH01 (sample SAMN14350203, study PRJNA611818) | marine sediment metagenome | isolation source: surface marine sediment (0.6m) | place: French Polynesia: Moorea | collected 2018-08
CCCTTGTTGCGATTGCGACGGTGATCAATTACATCGATCGGGGCGCGCTCGGCGTACTGTGGCCGGAAATCTCCAAAGATCTCGGCATGACCAAAGCCGAATACTCGATCATTATCAACGTGTTCACCTTCGCCTATGCGTTCGGTCAGTCCCTGTTCGGCAAGATCTTCGACTGGATCGGCACGCGGCTCGGTTTCGTCCTCGCTATCGGCGTCTGGTCGGCAGCTACTGTCTTGCACGCTTTCGCCAACTCCGTTCTGACCTTTTCGCTGTTCCGCGGCATCCTCGGGGTGTCGGAAGCAGGCAACTGGCCTGGCGCCACCAAGGCCAACGCCGAGTGGTTCCCGATCAAGGAGCGCGCATTCGCGCAGGGCATCTTCAATTCGGGCGCTGCCATTGGCGGCATCATCTCCGCCCCGATTGTCGGGATCCTGTTTGTCTATTTCGGAAGCTGGCAGGCGACGTTCATCGTCATAGGCGTACTCGGCCTGCTCTGGCTTATTCCCTGGCTGATCGTTTACAAATCCGGACCGGAAAGCCATCCATGGCTGGCGGAGAAGGAACGGCAGTACATCCTGACCGGCCAGCGAAATGAAGAGACCGACGAGGTTGCGGACTACGCGCCAACAACGGGCGAGATTCTGTCGCGCAAGCAAAGCTGGGGCGTCATCCTTGCGTCGGCTTTCCTGGACCCGATATGGTGGTTATTCCTCTTCTGGCTGCCGCTCTATCTCAATGAAACCTTCGGCTTCGGCGTCACCCAAATCGCCTTTTACATGATGTTTCCCTACATCGGCGGAATGTTCGGCGCCTGGTTTGGCGGCCTGCTGGCGCAGAACCGAATCAAAGCCGGTTGGTCCGTCAACAAGACGCGCAAGTTTGTCATTACGCTGGGTGGCGCCATCATGATCGCGGGCCTGGTCCCAGCCATAAACGCGACGTCGCCAGTGGTTGCCGTAGCGCTAATTGCAACGGTCCTGTTCGGCTTCCAGACCGCGGTTGGCAACATCCAGACGCTGCCCAGTGATCTCTACAGCAGCAAGTCGGTTGGAACGCTCGCCGGCTTCGCAGGGACCGCCGCGAAACTTGCTGTCATACCCGTCAATTTCGTGATCCCGATCATTACGGTCAACAGCTACGGTCCGGCGTTTGCCCTCCTGACAGCGCTGGCGATTCTGACGGTCCTGTCGGTCTGGATTCTCTGTGGACATATTCAACCTCTTAAACCGCGCTCGGCAAAGTCAGCCTGACGCACATATCAAAGGAAAGACGTAATGAGTACTCTTCAAGGTAAAGTCGCTATCGTTGCGGGTGGCGCAAGAGACATCGGCAGAGCCGTATCGGAGAAACTTGCGGCCGAGGGTGCCAAAGTCGTCGTCAATTATTTCAACAACCAAAACGAGGGTGAGGCGACTGTCGCGGCTATCCAGGAAGCCGGCGGCCAGGCGATCGCAGTAGGCGGCGACATGACCAAAGCGGCGGACGTTGAGAACCTCGTTGCAGCAGCGAAAGAGGCGTTTGGCGATTCGATCGACGTGCTAGTCAATGTCGTCGGCGGCCTGGTCGCGCGCAAGACGCTGGACGAAATGGACGAGGCGTTCTTCGAAGGTGTCGTCAAGCTGAATCTGACGACGACGTTTCTCACGACCAAGGCTGTTGTTCCGCTCATGGGCGACGGCAGTTCGATCATCAACTTCGCGTCACAGGCCGGGCGCGATGGCGGTGGCCCCGGGGCGTCGGCCTACGCCGCGTCGAAGGGTGCCGTCATGACTTTTACGCGGGGGATGGCCAAAGAGCTGGGGCCGCAGAATATCCGCGTGAATTGTGTTTGCCCGGGCATGATCAGCACGACCTTTCATGACACGTTCACCAAGGATGAGGTGCGGAAAAACGTCGCAGCAGGCACGCCGCTGCGGCGCGAAGGCAAGGCGAACGAGGTCGCAGACCTGGTTGCGTACCTGGCATCGGCCGAATCGAGCTTCCTGACCGGCGTCAGTGTCGACATCAACGGCGGCATGTTCTTTTCTTGATTGTTTCTCATGAAGGAACTGCTTGAACAAGCGCCAGTAGTCCCGGTTGTCGTCATTCAAGACGCCGCGAAAGCTGTGCCCATTGCGCAAGCACTGGTGCGAGGCGGCCTGCCCGTAATCGAGATCACTATGCGCACCGCCGCGGCGGCTGACGCAATAAGTGCCATTGCCGAAGCGGTGCCGGACGCGTTCGTCGGCGCTGGCACCGTACTGAGCCCGGCCCAGGCAGAGTCAATTGCAGCGGCGGGGGCAAAGTTCATCGTCTCGCCGGGATTGCACGAGGACGTCGTTGCGACTGCCGAATCGTTGAACTTGCCCGTCGTGCCCGGCGTCGCGACAGCGACGGAGGCACAACGGGCATGGAACCTGGGACTGCGGCTCCTGAAGTTTTTCCCGGCGGGCCAGGCCGGCGGAGTAGGGATGCTAAAGGCACTCAGCGCAGTCTTTCGCGACGTCATGTTCATGCCGACAGGCGGGGTGTCGGCGTCGAACCTGCGCGATTACCTGGAACTGCCTTCAGTGCTGGCGTGTGGTGGCAGTTGGCTGACACCCGCCGCAGCGGTCGAAGCCGGCGATTTTGAAAAGATAACGGCCCTCGCGAGCGAAGCCATCGCAATCGCGAAAGAGGTTGGAGGATAGGACATGGCGGAGTTTCTGAGTTTCGGGGAAATCATGTTGCGGCTCAAAACGCCGGGGAATGAACGTTTCTTTCAGTCGCCCTCATTCGAGGCGACGTTCGGCGGCGGTGAAGCCAACGTGGCTGTGGCATTGGCAAACTACGGACTCGATGCAGGATTCGTAACGGCGCTGCCCGACAACGATATCGGCGAGAACGCGGTCCGCGAGCTGCGCCGCTTCAACGTCGATACCAGCAACATTCGACGTGCCGGTGATCGTGTCGGTATCTATTTTCTCGAGACAGGCGCGAATCAGCGTCCCTCCAAAGTAGTCTACGACCGTGCCGGTTCATCGATCTGCGAAGCCAGACCCGGTGACTTCGATTGGCCAACCGTTCTGGCCGGCGCCAGGTGGCTGCACATCACCGGCATCACGCCGGCGCTCAGTTCGTCTGCCGCAGAGCTTTCTCTCGAGTGCGTCGCGGCCGCCAAAGAGCATGGCGTGACCGTTTCGTGTGACTTCAATTATCGCGGCAAGCTTTGGAAATACGGCAAGACCGCACCGGAGGTCATGACGGAGCTGGTGAAGTTCGTCGACGTCGGTATCGCGAACGAGGAAGACTGTCAGAAGTCACTTGGCATAACCGTCGACGTCGATGTCGAAAGCGGCGAGCTCGATACCACGAAATACGAAGCGCTGAGCGCCAAGGTGCTGGAGCAGTTCCCGAACATGTCGGTTATCGCGATCACTCTGCGCGAGTCGCACAGTGCGGACCGCAACGGCTGGTCTGCCTGTCTGCGCGATGCGGACGGTTTCAGGTTGTCCCGTCGCTACGAGATCACCGACATCATCGACCGCGTCGGCGGCGGCGACAGCTTTGCATCCGCTCTGATCTACGGCCTGAATGCCTATGAAGACCGCCAGCAGTCACTCGAATTCGCTGTCGCAGCGAGTTGTCTGAAGCATTCGATCCTTGGCGACTTCAACAGAGTCACCGTTCCTGAAGTCGAACATCTCATGGGCGGCGACGCCAGCGGCAGAGTGCAAAGGTAGCGATACCACGGCGCCTGCACCCGGGAACCCTCTCATCTTCATGGCTCGCTTCGCTGCGCTTTACTTCCGATGAGAGGGTTCCCGGCCACAGGCGCTAGCTAACCAGTCCGTTTTTCTTGTCCGCGTCCGTCGCCGCCCGGTCTCGATCGGACGGGTTACCTCGGCCACCACCGCCGGCCGTTTCGAGGATCATCGACTCGCCCGCCGGGATGATCTCGCGGCCCATGCCTCTGAGCTTCTTGCCGCTGCTCGTGTAGACGTGCGCCGGCGCACCGGCTTCGCCGCCGTCGCGGCCGCGGGCGGGATGGTCGATGCGGTCGAACATTTTCGACACGGCAAAAGCTTCGCCGTCGGCATGCGCGAACTCCATGATCTGGCCGAGGCCGCCGCGGTTGCGGCCGGCGCCACCCGAGTCCGGCAGCAGTTCCTTGCGCCACATGATCAGCGGCGCGGCGTTCTCGGTGATTTCGACTGGCGTGCTGCGCACGCCGGACGGAAACGCCGTGGCCGATAAGCCGTCTTTGGCCGGCCGCGCTCCCGTGCCGCCGGCATAGAATGCGTTCATGACGAACGTGTCGCTGTCGCTGCCGGGGATGACGCCGCGGCCGCCGAGGAACACAGGGCCGAACAGGCATGCCGCCCCTTCGACCGGCACCTGGCCCGCGAGCGGCTTCTCGAGACAACCGAGCACGACGTCCGGCAGCAGCTGTCCGATCGCGTGACGTGCAGACACCGCGGCGGGGCGCTGCGCATTCAGTATCGACCCTTCCGGCGCCGTCACGCGTACCACGTCGAGCGAGCCGGCGTTGTTAGGAATGTCGTTGCCGATGACGCAGCGCACGCCGAACGAGGCGTATGCCTGCGTGTAGGTCAGCGGTACGTTGATGCCGTGGCTGCAGGTGCCGGAGGTGCCGTCGAAGCCGACGTCGATGCCGTCATCAGCGATGGTCAATGTGCAGGCCAGGTCGACCGGCTCGTCGTAGCCGTCGATCTGCATTGCGTAATGCCAGGCGCCTCTGGGCAGCTTACCAACTTCCTCGAGCATCGCCGCGCGCGAGTTGTCGATAATCATGTTCGCGACATCGTCGAGCTTGTCGAGCCCGAACTCGTCGAGCATCTCGATGAGCGCGTCGGCGCCGGCCTTGTTGCACGCTGTCAGTGAGTACAGATCACCCTGCGCCGCGACCGGGTCGCGGACATTGGCCTTCAGTATCTCCAGCAACGTGGCGTTGGGCTCGCCGGCGCGGAACAGGTAGCCGATCGGCAGGTTGATGCCCTCTTCATACACCTGCCGGCCGTCCGGCCCGAAGCCGAGCCCGCCCACGTCGGCGATGTGCGATGTCGCCGCGAACAGCGCGACCGGCCTGTTCCTGTAAAAGACCGGCGTGACCACGGTGAAATCGTTCAGGTGCCCGGTGCCGTGCCAGGGATCGTTCGTCACCAGCACGTCGCCGGGCTCGAGCACATCGATCGGGAATTTGCCGAGGAAGAAGCCGACGCTCGCAGCCATCGCGTTGACGTGTCCCGGCGTGCCCGTGATCGCCTGCGCGAGCATGCGCCCCTGCGTGTCGAACACGCCCGAGGAAAGATCACCGGCCTCGCGCACCGTGGTCGAGAACGCCGTACGGATCAGCGTCTGCGCCTGCTCCTCGACGATGGCGAGCAGCCGGTCCCACATGATCTGCGCGTGAATCCTGCCGAGTGCACCGCTGTCAGTCATTGCCTCCCTCCTTCCGCGTCAGCACGATGTAGCCGCGCGCATCGATCTCCGCAATGTAGCTCGATGTGACGACGGTCGTCGTCTGGTCCTCGGTGATCAGCGCCGGGCCGTCGATCTTCGTCCCGCTCGCCAGCTGCTCGCGCAGGTACACGGGGGACTCGACGCGTTCTGCAGTGCGGGTGTCGAACAGCGACTGCTGCTGCTTCGCCGCGGGCGCCACTCTGTGTTTCGGCGTGTCGGCCGCCGCTGCAGTGACTGCCGGACCCGGCGCGCTGATCGTCAGCGTCCAGCTCAGTGCCTCGATCTCGATACCGTCGATCGTGCGTCCATAAAGTTTCGTGTAGGCGGCCTCGAAAGCCTGCCGGAATACGTCGGCGTGACTCGCGTCATAGTTTTCGACCGGCAGGCCGACCGGGATCTCATGACCCTGACCTACGTAGCGCATGTACGCCTCGCGTGTCTCGACGAGATCCGCGGAACTGCTGCCCTGCCTGACGACCGCGAGCGCCTCCGCGTGCATGTCGCGCATCAGCTCGTTCACGACCTCGGGCTGCAGCGCCGCCAGCCGCTGGCGGCGGCTGCGTACTACTTCGTAGGCGATCGGCGCGAGCAGGAAACCCACGGCCGAGCCGACGCCGGCATCGGTCGGCACGATGATGCGGCGCACGCCGAGCTTCTCACCGAGTCGCGCGGCGTGCAGCGGCGCCGCCCCGCCGAATGCGATCATGTCGCGACGGCCGAGGTCCATGCCGAACTCGGCGGCGTGAGTGCGGGATGCGGCGGCCATGTTCTCGTCAACGACCTCGCTGATGCCGAACGCGCCGAGGTCGGGCTCCAGCTTCAGCGGCTTACAGATGTCGCGCTCGATTGCTTTTGTAGCCGCGCCGGTGTCGAGCTCGAGCGCGCCGCCGGCGAAGGTCTCTGCGCAGATACGCCCGAGATGCACGTCCCCGTCAGTGACGGTCGGCCTGTCACCGCCGCGCCCGTATGCGGCCGGCCCGGGCTCCGAGCCGGCGCTCTCCGGCCCCACCTGGATACGGTCGAGCTTGTCGATCGTGGCGATCGAGCCGCCGCCCGCGCCGATCTCGACCATCTCGATGACGGGGATGCGCACGGGCAGGCCGCTGCCTTTCTTGAAGCGATACACGCGGTCGACCTCGAAGCTGCGCGACATCAGCGGCTCGTAGTCGTCGATCAGGCAGAGCTTGGCGGTGGTGCCGCCCATGTCGAATGACAGCAGCCGCTCGAGCGCCACTTCGCGCGCGATGTGCTGCGCGAGGATGGCGCCGCCCGCTGGACCGGACTCGACGAGACGAATCGGGAATCGCGCCGCCGTCTCGAGCGTGGTCAGTCCGCCGCCCGAGGTCATCAGCAGGAACGGGCACACGTAGCCGAGCTCATTCAGCTCTGCGGACAGCCGCTCCAGGTAGCGTGTCATCAGCGGCCGGATGTAGGCATTCGCGCAGGCGGTGGAGAGGCGCTCGAACTCACGGATCTCGGGGCAGACCTCGGAGGCGAGCGTGATGGAAAGGTCGGGCCGCGCCGCCTGCAGCAGCTCGGCGGTACGCTGTTCGTGCTCGTTGTTGACGAAGGCGTGCAGGTAACCGATCGCGACGCTCTCCACGCCATATTCGTCGAGCACCGGCAGCGTCGCCGCCACCGAGTCCTCGTCGAGCGGCCGCAGCACTTTACCGTTGCGATCCATGCGCTCGTCGACAGGCAACCGCAGATAGCGCGGCACCAGCGGCGTCGGCCGGTCGATGTTGATGTCGTACTGCTCGAAGCGATCCTCGTGCGCCATCTCGAGCACATCGCGGTGGCCCTTCGTCGTCAGCAGCGCCGTCGTGGCGCCGCTGCGCTCGATCATCGCGTTGGTGGCGAGCGTGGTGCCGTGGATGATCAGGCCGATGTCGGCGGGCGCGGCGCCGGCGCGCTGCATGACGTCGGCGATGCCGGCGAGCACGGCCTCGCCGGGATAGGCCTGGGTCGTGAGCAGCTTGGTGGTGACGCGTGCGCCGTCGGCCGACTCGAGCACGACGTCGGTGAAGGTGCCGCCGATGTCGACGGCGAGTCGCGCGAGAGTAGGTTGCCGGGCCATCAGATGATCAATTCTAATCGAGCGGTGCGCGTGGCACACTGCCTGACGTCTTTTCACGGAGTACGGGCTGGGCAGCGTGAGCGACATCGTCACCGAAATTGCCGCCGTGGTCGGGGAAGCCCGGGTGCTGACCGGCAGCGCGGTCGCGGAGCGCGTCACGAGTTTCTGGAACGCCGCGCCGATGCGGGGCAAAGCCATCGTGTTGCCGGGCACGACGGACGAAGTCGCCGAGATCCTCAGGCTCTGTCACGCGCGCGACCAGACCGTGGTCACGCAGGGCGGCCTGACGAACTGCGTTGCCGCGGCCGAACCCGAATCGCAGGACATTGTGCTGTCGCTGGAAAAGATGGACCGCATCCGTGAGATCGATGCGATCGGCGGCACGGCTGTCGTGGAGGCGGGCGCGATACTCCAGAACGTGCAGGAAGCCGTCGCGGCCGAGGGCCTGCGCTTTCCGCTCGATCTCGGCGCGCGCGGCAGCTGCACGATCGGCGGCAACATCGCGACCAACGCCGGCGGCATCAACGTGCTGCGCTACGGCATGATGCGCAATCTCGTGCTCGGCCTCGAAGCCGTGCTCGCGGACGGCACGGTCGTCTCGTCGATGAACCGCATGATGAAGAACAACGCCGGCTACGACGTCAAGCAGCTGTTCGTCGGCTCGGAGGGGACGCTCGGCATTGTGACGCAGGCCGTGCTGCGGCTGTTTCCGCAGCCGGCGAGCCGAAACAGCGCGCTGGTTGCACTGCAGAATTTCGCCGCGGTCACGGGCTTCCTGTCGCTGCTGCAACAGCAGCTCGCGGACTCACTCAGCGCATTCGAGATCATGTGGGGCGACTACTACCAGGCTGTCACCGGAGACGGCGGCCACCGCGCGCCGCTGTCACGGGACTATCCGTTTTACGTCGTATTCGAGGCGGAGGGCGCGGATCCAGCCGGAGACGAGGCGCGGTTCGAGAGCGTCCTGCAAAGCGCGCTGGAGGACGGGCTCATCGTCGACGCGGTGATTCCGAAGTCGGAGACCGAGGCGCGCAATATCTGGAACATCCGCGAGGAGTTCGACGCCATACTCGAACCGGAACCCGTGTATCTCTATGACGTGAGCCTGCCGATCCGCGACATGCAGGATTACGTTGCGAGAGTGAAGGCGAACGTGAGCAAGCGCTGGGCCGACGGCCGGTGCTACACGATCGGCCACGTGGCGGACGGCAACCTGCACTTCTTCGTCGCGCCGAACGTGCGAGGCGAGTTTCATCACGACAGCGACAAATGCGTTTACGAGCCGCTCGCCGCGGTTGGCGGTTCGGTGTCGGCCGAGCACGGCATCGGCATCGACAAGCTCGAGTGGCTGCCGCACAGCCGCTCGGCGGCAGAGATCGAGCTGATGCGGGCGCTGAAGCGCAGCCTCGACCCGAAGAATCTGCTCAACCCGGGGCGCGTGGTCGAGATCTGAGCGGCGCTATCGCCGCCGCTGCAGCCATTGCTCCCGCGCACGCCAGCGGCTCCGCGCCGTAGTAAACTTGCGACCTCGGCTCGAATAACAAACCGGGCGCGGCGCTGCGCGTCCCTCAAGAAAGGCTGACGACGACATGGCCCACACACCACGCAAGCGCACCTGGTCATCAGGCCTGACTTTCATCCTGGCCGCCGTTGGCGCGGCGGTCGGCCTCGGCAACATCTGGAAGTTTCCCTACGTCACCGGCGTTAGCGGCGGCGGCGCATTCGTGCTCGTCTACCTGCTGTGCGTCGTCTTCGTCGCGTTACCGGTGCTGATTACCGAGCTGCTCATCGGCCGCTGCGGCAAGGCGAGTCCGCCCGTTGCGATGCGCAAGGTCGCCGAGGAAGCCGGGAGCACGCGAGCGTGGTCGCTCGTCGGCTACATGGGGATGATCGTCGGCTACCTGATCGCGACGTACTACAGCGTCATCGCCGGCTGGACACTTATATATATATTCAAGGCCGCGAACGGCTTCGGGGGCGCGGCCGCACTGGAAGTCGCCCAGCAGTTCGAGGACATCAAGGCCAGCCCGGGCACGATGGCGATCTGGCACACCGTGTTCATCACGCTGGCGCTGACCATCGTCGGGCGCGGCCTGCGCCGCGGCATCGAGCGTGTCGTCAAGGTGCTGATGCCGGCGCTGTTCGCGATGCTGCTCGTCATGATCGGCTACGCGGCGGTCGCGGGCGACTTCGCGCAGGGGGTGCAGTTCCTGTTCAGCGCCGACTTCAGCAAGATCACGGGCGCGGCCGTGCTGAACGCCGTCGGCCAGGCGTTCTTCTCCATCAGCCTGGCGATGGGTCTGATGATGGTCTACGGCGCTTACGTGCCGAAGGACGTGTCGCTGACCCGCTCGGCGGTCATCATCACCGCGGCGGACACACTGATCGCGCTACTGGCCGGGCTCATGATTTTCCCGATCGTGTTCGCCAACGGTCTCGATCCGGCGGAAGGGCCCGGCCTGATATTCAAGACCCTGCCCACGGCGTTCGTCGACATGCCGGGCGGCGCGGTATTCGGCGCGTTCTTCTTCGTGCTGCTGGCCTTCGCCGCGATCACCTCAATCATCGCGATCATCGAGCCGATCGTGGCGTATGCCGAGGACCGCTGGCACATGCAGCGCAAGGTCGGCTGCGTCGTCTTCGGCGTGCTGGCCTGGCTCATCGGTATTCTTAGCGTGCTGTCGTTCAACGTCTGGAAAGACGTCACGCCGCTCGCGATGTACGACGCGTTTGCGGGCAAGACCATTTACGACCTGATCGACTACTTCACGGCCAACATCATGATGCCGCTGGGCGCGATTCTGATGTGCCTGTTCGTCGGCTGGCGCATGAAGCCCGAGGTTTTCGACAGGGAATTGAACTTTGCCCGCCCGTGGCTGTTCAAGACCTGGATGTGGCTGATCCGGGTCGTCGCGCCCGCCGCGATACTCGCCATCCTGATCAGCGGTCTGAGGTAAAGGACGGCAGCAGAACAACGATGGATCTGACGCTCTACTGGTTCATGTTTCCGGTGGCGATCTGCGTCGCCACGCTGGCGATGCTGAGCGGCATCGGCGGCGCGGCACTGTTCACGCCGATTTTCGTGCTGATCTTTCCGCTGCTCGGGCCCGAGTACCCGCTGGAGAGCACCGTCGTTGCCATCGGCTCGGCGCTCCTGACCGAGACCTTCGGCTTCACCTCCGGCTTCATCGGCTATTACCGCAAGCGCCTGATCGATTTCGCGATCGTGTTCAAGTACCTGCGCGTCGCCGTGCCGGTGGCGATCACGGGCGCTTTCCTCGCGCACCTCGTGCCGGGCGGCCTGCTGATCATCGGCTACGCCCTTTTCGTCCTCGGGCTGGCGGTCGTCCACATCGTCGTGCAACACGACGAGGACGTGACGTCGGACCATCCGCCAACTCGGGAGGATGACAGGAACCTCAGGCGCAAGATCGACAGCGCCGGGCGCGAGTACGTCTACAGGATTCCGGAGCCCGGCTTCAAGGGCGGCGTCTATACCGGCGTGGGCGCATTCCTGACTGGCATGGTGTCGGTCGGTATCGGCGAGGTCATCGTGCCGCAACTGACCAAGCGGGGCGTGCCGATGCCGATAGCCGTTGCCGCGTCCGTGAAGATCGTCATCGTCACGGCCGCCTGCGCGTCGTTCACGCTGATCGGCCAGCTGATCAGCGAAGGTGGCATGGACGCGATTCCATGGCATCTTGTGATGTACACGATTCCCGGCGTGCTCATTGGCGGGCAGATCGGGCCGCGCCTGCAGACCTACGTCTCGCACCGGGTGATGGAGTACTCGATCAGCTCGCTGTTCATCGTGCTCGCCGTGGCGATGTTTTTCGTGGGGCTGCGCAAGCTCGGCCTTTACTGACCGCTCGCGCGACGGCTCATCATCGGAATTCGATAAAGAAATTGGCGGTCAGTCTGCCGGTGGCAGGGTTCGAGCTGACGTCTCTTGCCGGATCGATCAGGCCTGAATGCAGCAGGCTGCCCGGGTAGGCGACAAGCCGATTCGGCCGGTAATCGAGCTGCTCGTAGAGCTCAAAGTGATCGGTGCTGGCCGCGATGTATTCCGCCGGTGGGTCGCCATGCGCCGCAATGAATGCATTGGCGGCTCGTACGTACTCGTCGAATCTGCCTTCGGTGACGTTCTCGAACCCGGTGGGTCTGTGGCGAAAGAGGCCCGTGCCAGCGAACTCGCCCGGATTCAGATAGTGGGTGATTGCGAAAAAATTCTTGTGCGTGCTGTCGAAGTGCGGCACACGCTGCAATCCTTGCAGGTGCCTTGGCGGGGTCGCGACCAGAGAGTAGTGGCTGATGGACCTGACCTTACGATCCGCGGGAACCGCATACACTTCCTCCAACACGGGGAGCATTGCCCGACTGATCTCCTGCAGGTAGCTGCCCGGTGGCTCAGCTCTCACCCCGGGATATAAAGTGTCCCGGTCGGGGCCGAAGCGGGCGGAGGTGAGCGCGTAGCGGATCACGTCCGCCGTATCCAATGCAAAGTCGTCGACGATGACGACCGGCGTTCGCTCTCTGCCCGCAAGAAATACGTGCGGCGAAGCCTCCGGGTTGGCTCGAATACTGACGTCGGTCATGCGGTCAATAGTACTCAAGCCGGGCACGCGCCGCGGCGCTCGTGTCCCGTCGTGACGCAGCACGATTGCGCAGATCGTGTAAGCGCTTTCATCGCGAAGAACGATTTGCTGCAAGCTGTCGTCGCGGTGCAGCTACAGCAGCCTGCACAAGAAATACAATATAATTCAATCGCTTAAAAGGATCTGCAGGCCCTGACGAACTGCTTGTCGGCAGGTCGCCACAATCCAGGGATCGGGTAGACGGGTTGACGGGCCCTGGCGGCCTGGGTTATTTTTCGTCAGGTAAGCGCTTACATTTGTATAAAAAAACGCGTTATTCCAGCTTTCCGATCGGGGGATCTCAGATGAAAGACCAGAAGTTCCGTCCAACTCCTTTGGCCAGCGGAGTGGCTCTCGCACTCGGCGCGACGGCGCTGTCAGACGCGGTGGCACAAGAGCCCATCGAGGAAATCGTTGCTGTCGGCATCCGCGGCAGTATGCAATCCGCAATGATCCAGAAACGCGACGCGCAGGGCGTATCGGACGGCATCATCTCCGAGGACATCGGCAAATTCCCGGACACGAACCTCGCCGAGTCGATGCAGCGCATCACCGGCGTGTCGATCGATCGAGCCGAGATTGGTGAAGGATCGCGCGTAACGGTCCGCGGTGTGGGCCCCGACTTCAACCTCATCACGCTGAACGGCCGGCAGATGCCGGGTACCACCATCGAGGGTACGTCGGAATCCGATTCGCGGTCCTTCGACTTTGCGAACCTGGCCTCGGAAGCCGTCTCGGC
>JAAUYH010212375.1_pt1 | contig 12891 bp, 6 predicted proteins | sample 7278061 | NCBI WGS metagenome assembly JAAUYH01 (sample SAMN14350203, study PRJNA611818) | marine sediment metagenome | isolation source: surface marine sediment (0.6m) | place: French Polynesia: Moorea | collected 2018-08
AACTAGTACATGATTGCAACGCAAGAAGATAACTACTTGGAGTATCTTACATGGTTTCGCAATTGTTTCCAGAATCGTTTTGCCAGGTCTAGAAAATTTTTTTCGATACGTCTTCTTTGTTTTTTTCTTTTGTATTATGATTTTTTGATAGCCTAGACTGTTGGAGACAACATTGTACTCGTCTATTCGAATCAAACGAGCATGACTCAGCGGTTATGCAATCTGTGGTTCGGTGCTGTTGCTCGTGCATCTACATCCGTCAACGTAAGCTTCTTACTCTCTAGTGCGTACTATTGGAGAAGAAGCTTATATCCGACGGAAAACATTTGCTCTTGTCTGGGCACTTCTAATAGAGCTGGTGGTTTAGATGTCGCTTGTTAGATAACAGATGTAATAGAACTAAGCAGAAGATTTTCATGTAGAATACAACGACTCAGGCAGTGCTAAGTATAGTATACTTCGCATAGTTTTCCTAAATGTATCACTAGAAGGCATTGTAAATACGAGCTTCGAAGAATTATTTCACCGATTTTAATTAGGAGAAGCAGTATAGCATATAACGGAGAAAGATCTGAATAATATTGTCACCTAATAAAAAAAGATGTTCATCTCACTGTTGTAATTGATCTACTTCCTAATAATGTGCGATGGATATGGAGTATGTTCTTGTGTGTACCGTTAAATAGGTGGACTTTAGAATGTCAAGCAAATTTTTTTACGAGAAATCAAGCATTTCCTGTAAGTACCCTTGATGCAACCGATCAACTTTGGGAATCAGAAGGTTACAACACCCATCCAACTTGTTGTTTCGATGAAACATAAATTTTTATTATTTTCAGATCGATTTAGAAGTCCTCCTATTTAATGGTCCACGCAAGAACATACCCCATATAGTGCCGAGTAAAACAAAACAAGCAAAAAATTATTCGAAATTCTCTGCAGAGAATCGTTAATTGTGACCTGCTTCATTGCACAGAGGAGAGTTGAAGTCTATTAACTCAAAAATTGTTCGCGATCTCATTGGGTCCTCATTAGATTCCTGGTTTTTGTATAAGGAACACAATTGTTTCGACAGGAAATGTTCTGTTTCGAATTCATATTGAAATTGCAAAAACAAACAAAACCGCAACAAGAAGAATGACTAAAGTTTCTGTTGTCGAACGTAAGTATTGATTGTTCCGGAAATTACCGATACCCCGGGCAATTGATTTTTTATGTCCAATTTTCTGTTCACCATGAAAGCTTCTGGTGCTTCAGTTCTGACGTGGGCACCATTATTCCTATCACTGTGATGATTGGAAGCTCGCGAACGGCAAATTTCTGATAGCAATAGTATTCTACAGCCATCCCAATAAGTATGACCAGAGCTGATGAGAAAATTTTGAAAATTGTGAAGAACAGCACACGCATTTGATCCTGGTGGTGAACTGCGTGACGAGCCCATCAGCGTAACTGCGGTGTGCTATCAATTGCTAGCATGCGCCTTTCCCGATTCACGGATCAGTGTAAGATTTGTCTGATGCGACGTCACTATGAGTACAATAGATAGCGAGGTCCCAATACGTACCGGAGCGAGTGCTGCGTAGATTTTTTGAAAAGCAAGCTGTAAGCATGGGGCAATCTAAATCATGGCCCAAGCGCCCCGACTGGGAAAAGTTGGCGGCGTCATCTTCCAGACGATCCGCGAGGCAGCCCCAGCACCCTAGCACACGGACCAGCGGACCGACCCATGGCCGCGGTCAATTCGGTGGGTGGCACTCCCAACCTGACGCGCCCTATTACTGTCGCTGCTACGCAGTTTGCGTGCACGGCAGATATTGATGTAAACCTGAGAAAGGCCGAGAATCTCATTCGTAGGTTGCGTTGCAACGCATACTCATTTTGTTCAACGGAACTAACCACCCACAGGTGATGCGGCGAGACGTGGCGCCAACATCGTGCTGTTACAGGAGCTGTTCGCTAGCCCGTACTTTCCTATCGAACAACGCGACTACTTTCATTATGCCGTGAACCCTGAGGAGGATAAAGGCTACTTGGGCAGGTTCCAACTATTGGCGAGAGAACTCAACGTTGTGTTACCGCTGTCTTTCTACGAGCGTTCGAACAATGCCCATTTCAATTCGGTGTTGATGATAGACGCCGACGGCACGCAACTTGGTATTTACCGTAAGAGCCACATACCTGATGGTCCTGGATATCAGGAAAAGTATTACTTTTCACCTGGTAACACAGGGTTCAAAGTCTTTCAAACCAGGTTCGGCAAGATTGGAACGGCGATATGTTGGGATCAGTGGTTCCCGGAGGCGGCACGTGTCATGGCGATTGAGGGTGCGGAAATATTGTTGTTCCCGACAGCGATTGGTAGTGAGCCTCATGTCCCAGCGATGGATTCCTGTGGGCACTGGCAACGTTGTATGCAGGGCCACGCCGCTGCGAACATGATTCCCATCGTCGCGAGTAATCGAATCGGGAAAGAAATGGCAAAAGACAGCGACGTGACTGTAACCTTTTATGGGTCTAGTTTTATGACGGACCATACCGGTCTAATCGTGGCGGATGCGGGCCGACATCAGGAAACCATTCTTGTGAATACGTACAATCTCGCTGAAATCAGGTACGCGCGCTTGCAGTGGGGAATATTTCGCGACCGACGACCGGAGTTGTACAGCAAACTACACACGTTTGATGGGCTCGATGCGAATGTGGAACGCCGTGCGCCGTTTCAACCGAGTCAGCCGACCGCACAAACGACCTACCGCACATTACCGACTAGCGCGGCCGCTCCCTCATCCGCGGCGGTAGCAGCTGCGGCGAGCATGCCACCACCACCACCAGTTATACAAACAACAGCGAGTATGCCAGTGCCGAAGAAGATGGATAATGACGCGTTGATGACAGGTGGGATGATGGCGATAGAGAATGATACGAGTGTTCGTGTTCGACGTCTTGTTCCCGAGAATGTGGATTTGCACGAAGCGTCGTTTATTGGGGATGTGAAAGCGGGTGTGCAAAGGAGACCAAGGGGTAGATGTTGGGTTTGCCGAAACAAAACTACGTACGAATGTAAGGTGTGTATACCGGGTCCGGTGCCACTGTGTAATCGGGTACGTGAGTGTTGGGCAAAGTATCATTATTGCCAGGTATCGCAGTATATTCCGAACCGTAGAGGGCGGAAACGCAAAAACCCCGTGCAACCGATTGTGAATCAAATGCAACAACCAGTGCAGCAGCATGTTGGTGGACAAGTACAACAGGTACAGCAAGTACAACAAGTGCAGCAGGTGTCGCAAGTACAGCAGGTGGCGCAGTTGCAACAGGTTGGCGTCGGTCAGGTCGAGTCGGTGGCAGTGGCGCAGCATGTCCAACAGCATCATCATCACCATGACGCGGATGCGCAGGAACAAGGAAATACCATGGAAGCACCTGAGTTAAATGGGGAGGATGTGGATGCAGTGAAAGCGGCGGCTCAAGCGGTTAGTGGTGCGCTTGGTGCGGATAACAGCGTTGGTGAACTATCCTCTGTACTTCAGTAAAGATGAGTGTCATGTTTGTCGAATGACATGACGGGTGTTCATATGTTTTTTAAATGAATCATTCTACAAAGTTCATGTCTTCTGTTTTGGTCTCAGAACCACAGATAGTCGACAGATTCAACCTTTTGTCGATGACCTTTCAGTGCTATAAACCGTCATTTTATGTCCATCATCCGGCCGAGGGTCAGCTTGTGAGGTTGGCCAGATTGCGGGAGAGTGCGGGAAAATTTACGAATTGTAACAAAAGAGCAATTTGAGTTTATGACTATACTACGAATAGAGGGTTTTCATCAATCATCATATTTAGAACAGCATAGAAACAGTCTGAATGTTTGTGAAGTGCATGAATAAATTTGTGGTGTAATATAGGGAATTGTTTCAAGCGACGATTTGCAGTTTCATGTCTGGCACGAATTTTTGCAAAGGTGGCATGGTCTGGATGAGATCGCCCAGGTGGTTGCAAACGTCGAGAGTCGGTGTAGCTCGAATCTCCGATTACGAATTCGAAGGGAGCTAAATTTCGCTTCAAGCCATTTCGAATTACTCGAATATCAGAGCCCCCCCCCCGCCGGCCATGGACCAGATGCCCAAACTATTCTTCCACTCCTCACTGTTATTGCGATCTCATACCTCAAAGCAGCACCGTTAAATATAAATGAATACCACTGCGGGTTGAATGAAGCATGCTCGTTGATGGCACAGATTGTGCCATCAACCGATACAAAACAACCTTGAATCGGGTCATCGAATAAACGGCTCTGCCAAGAAACCTAATAATTAGTAAAAATGAGGGAGAATAACTATAATAAATAACGTGCCAAATCCAATTTCGAAAGAGCACTAATGAAAATCCATTGCCATTTTCTCATTGTTCTTTGGACTACACGAAATAGAGCAGCTCTGATCATTTCAGTATCATAGGTTTTTAAAAATTTAATGCCCATAATAAGTACCGAGGTTGACAGTTTTCGGGAATATGTGAAATAATTTTACGCTATAATTTCTCGCAGACTGTGTGTGAAACACCGTAATGCGACCGAAATTTTCTCTCTGTGGTATAAGACAAAACGTCAATTGATAAAAAATAGTAGGTCGACTTACAAAACTCATCACCAGGTCTAAAAATCATTTTGAGTTGAAGTTGTTGGGGGACATAATGAAGTTGTGAGTTGATGCTCATCTATTAAATTTACGAGGCTCTTTATATAGATGCTCCAAGAACGTAACGTAGTTATAATTGCAGTACAAGAGATTCTAGGCTTTGGAAGCAAGAAAAGATAATTATAAATTTGTTCAATTCCAGTAACGTGCATTAAATATATTTTCATTGATGTAGTTTTACTTTTGAATACTTCGAAATCAGTACAAAACTTTAAACATTCGTCATTTGAATTTTATACCTTGTAAGTCGTTGGAGTTTGTTGGTGTACTGCGGAAACGTCATGCAAGACAATTTAAATCTACGATTGCTTAATATTTATAGACGTTATTATTAAAGAAAATCCACCTCATTTAAAAATGGATGTATTGTTTTCGAGAAACATCAAGAAATATCTGAGGCAGATTGGAGAAACATAGTTCATTGTAAGCTTCAGTACCCAACGTTTTGACGAAACGGTCTATTTTATAATTTTATGTTTAAAATTTTTGAATGAGTTGACTGAATTTTAGATTTCTTAATGCAACTTTTGATAGTATTCACCTTGTTCTAATCTTATTAGTTTTTGTTACAGTTGATTACCCACATAATTTTGTTACAGTTGAGAGTAAAATTTTAGAATAACCTTTACGTTGGTATAGTACCGTTTGTGGTGATTTTTGTTCGATAGATGCAAAATGTTTGAAACTTTAAAATCGAGATCTACATAATGTAACGATTGATTGAAACAAGTTCTGATGCAAGTAAACTTTCAGTTGACAATAATGTTTTGTATACATTTATAGATTGAAGCACTTAAAATTATATAAATAGGTAAAGATTCATGTCCTACGATACAGTTCTACACCATGCCTCCTCGCAAACACCCCAGCCCAGACTCGTTAGCTGCTAACCCTAACGCTGCCAGACTACTTGAAAATTTGATTACCTCTGGCACTATTAATCTACCGACCGTGCATCACAATGGAAAAATCATCCTGTTTATTCAAAAATTTTTGCCTCTACTGACACTGAGAAATTCCGAAAACGCTTCGAAAAATTGTTAGAAGAAAAATATACTACACCTGAAAAACAAAAAAATTTACGTTTATTTTATTTGGAATTTTTCGATTTTTTTCTAACGTTTTATTAGCTGTTATTTCACGCAACACTGGAAATCATTAGATGCGCTAGCATTTGCAGACAGTCATTCGTCGAACCAGGACGCTTCAGATAGCGAAGGCGATGACGTGGTTTTCGATTCATGCGAAGTGTCGCCCTATCTTTGTTATGCCTTGCTGGCGACATCCTCGGACACTTGACAAACGTATCGCTTTGATCGTGTTGTTGCCAACTAGAAATTTGGAAAGTGAAAACGGAATTAGCGCCGTACTTGAAAATGTCACATAAGTTGTATTTTCGTTTCGCTGGCCTGGCATGTTACTGAAACCTCTCACGCTCGTTAATTCTATTCTGTCTTTTTCTTCTGATATTGACCAAACTGAAGGCACACTATTGGCACAGGGTATCATGGACTACCTAGAGAATTTTCAGGAGAGAGAATGTGATCTTGTTACATCTACCTATCGCGTGAAACTACCCTTTCCTGTGGAACCGGAATTTTCAGAGGACGTGATAACATTCAATGGCACTTCAGCTGGATTCTATTTTTTAAGATTCTCCGCTCCTGAAAGGAACTTCTCCTCTAAACAGTAGCGCATTACAGTGCATCGAGTGGATCCATGCTCCAGCTCTGCTGCATCACCCGACCCGGAAATTTCAGTTTCCAACTTTTCATCGTAGAGGATTACAGTAAATACACGCACATCGACCGATTTCCCGCACTTTCCGGGATAATTTACCCAAACAGCGAAAAATACGAAAAAGAGATATGATGCGAACCTAATACAGTACCTCTCAATTCAGCAATATCTAATAGTAAGAAATATTTAGAATGCTTCAATGTAAAATATTTGAGGTCGTCCCACATAGAATGATTAAACGTGTACTGAAGCCCAAACGTGTGTTGGTTGATCAAAACTCAGTTGATCCGCTATAGAAACGTATTAACTATAAGTTTTTATTTGTTCACCGTCCCTGAACGGTCAAAATAAAATCGGAGCTACCTATATATGATTGAATTTTCAGAGCATCTACAGGGTTTTAATGAAGTATGGGACACATTTCGATTGTTGATAACAGGCAAATTAAATAATATTTTTCGTTTTTAATTTTCACAATTATATATACTTGTCAAGTTATTATCCATACTATTTAATGTAAGAAAATTCGGAAAGAAAATAGTTAAAGCACAATGTCAAAAAATAAATTTTTGGCATGTACTGCGCAACCGAAAGCGAAATGCGTGACTTGGTTCATTGAAACGCAATCCATCACAAGCGTTCAGCTTAAACTTCAAACAAAGTAAGGAAATTCCCAGCCTGTTCAGAATACTGTCCTACGTTAAGTTGATAACTTCAATTCTGGTGGAAACGTTGAAAATACTTCAAGGCAAGGGAGACCTCCGATGACAATACTTTAGTCTTCATCCTACAAGGTCACTGCGACGAGCAGAGAGTGATTTGTCGATCTCTTATTCAACTATGCACAAAATACAAAAAAAGGTGATTCACATGTTTCCGTACATGGTAACGAAATTTCAACAATTGCGAGAAGATGATAAGTCCAAAAGAGTTGAGTTTTTCTAGTGGTACAAGCAAAGAATGCCGACGAACCCTAATTGTTTACGTCGCATAGTTTTTTCAGATGAGTGTTTGTCTTTCATGTATCAAAAATAGCAAGCACTCGAAACACGCGAATCTAGGGGACATAAAACCCTCGAGAAGTACATGAGCACGAGAGGCTTAGTGACTAATTAACGGTGTGGTGTGCAGTTCATTGCAAAGACGTGTTCGAAACTTATTACGTCGACAACGAGATTGTGAGAAAAGAAGATTATTGTGAGCTGCTAGACTCTTACGTCCAATCTGAAGCAAAATATTTTCCTGAGAAGGCTTTATTAAACAAGATGGTGCTCCACCACACACAAGTCTAGCTGCTCGAAGTCTCTTAGCTGGCATTTTTGTTCAAAATTGGTGTGGAAAATATGGGCCTAGGAACTGGCCCGACAGATCTCCTGATCGTACAGCTTCCGACCATTTCTTTTGAGGATATGTTAAAGATCAAGTATTTAAGGCTCCGGTGCAAAACATAAGGCAGCTTCAAAGAAGAATCACAAGAGCTATAAGAAGTGTGGCCAAGAAATGACACCAAAGTATGGGAAAATCTGGAAAATCGTTTGGATGCAATTATACGAGAAAACTGAGGTTGTATACAGTATCGGTCCAAAACCTGACTGCTACAGCTTAATGGAATGTGTCATGTATTTTATAAACACCCTGTACGGTATCTCACTCACTTCTTCAGTTCATCTTTCACATCTCGTTCGCATCTCGAGTCTGTTACTTGCTACCTGTGCTGGTGTCTCACATCTGCGTATTCACTCAAGTTCCAGCCTTCTCCTGTTTCTTATCGCATCTGCGAATTCTTTTTCTCGTATTTTGCATCTACAAATCCGTTTCTCAATCAATTCGACCATTCAAATGGGCGAAATATCCATCAGAAATCCTTTGAATGTAAAGTTCACTTATCTTGTTCCAATTTGAGAGTTTACTTGGAATGATATTGTTAGTGGAACCAAAAAGTTACTGTTGTTCTATATGGAAAAACTTATAACCGAAGTTTTGCATTGCGTAACAGCTCTAACCTACCATTGTTTTGCAGTTGATGTCGAAATCTTAGTCAGGACTACACTTCGTCGCCGAGAGCACTAGCTGAAAAGACTCGTCTCATTTGATGAGCTATCTGTCACGTGTCTACCCTAGCACGAGAGTTTTGGAAAGCATTACCTAACTTTTATCTAAGAAGTTTCTACTTCAGGCAATTTATGTGGATACGATGACGAATGATCGAATCGATCTTCGGGGAAGTTCTACATTCCACATCATTGACCTGGAGAAACCTTTCTGTCAAAGAATCTCGAGCACACTGCTTTCTCGTATGCTGTACTTAGTCTATGGAAGCTTTTCTGTTGTGCTTACCAAGAATCCCGAAGCTCTAAGTGCTGGATGGTGAGAAATACTGCAAAATCACGGGAAGCTGAAGACGAAAGCACTTGATCTCGTGCAGAGGCTGCTCGATAAGCAAGAGTAATATGTGATAATATCAACTTAAGCACTATTCCTGAAGTTGTTACTCCTCTTCATTGACTTTATTAAACCGGAGAATGGTGTAACATCCCATGGATCGGGACTAGACGGTGATAATCGAGATCCAAGGGAAAGCTTGTATACTTGCGGTGGTGCTTTACGCGAAAGCGATGCTCCTTCGCTCTACTGTTCAACGGAGTGAAAAGCTAACGAGTTCAGTTCACTACTCGGACTTGATAAACTGTTGCCGAACAAGCGTTGTCAATCGGACGGGTTGTTGACATTCTTAAAAAACACAAGTTTGCTGTTAATTGGATTAAGTCACTTCTGAATGCAACTTATTCTTGTTATTGCCTGAAGTCGACCGGGTTTGTAAGTCCTGCATTGTTCGAATTAGCATTGTGTATAGTAATAACGCAAATGAATGAACTGATGCAGCGGCACAAGATCGTGTCTAGGTACAATAATTTTCGCACTAACTTGTTTGAGCTTCGTAGTACTAACCGAATACCAGCCGATCTTATGCTACTGCAGAATGTTTCTCGAATCTTGCATCAGAAGTAGCCGAATTTCGGCGCTTCTTCCCGCTATTGCACTACAATTCTGAGCCATTAGCCTATCTCGTTGACCAGAATGAAATAGCCATGGAATTCGTACAACGAATTGCACCGGACGGAACGAACACGAATCGTAAGTGTGGAATTAATCTTGAATCCACTAGAAAGAGATGAAACGATGCATTGCGGATGCGGAGCTCCAGTCCATGTTATGCAAATGAAATTGCTTAGTTGGTTTTCTCTACTCATCCTTCTTGGAATACGTTTATGGCTCGTTATATCTTTCCTCATTTAGGTATTCAATGCATTCACATTGTACAACGCAAGTGGCGTCATTTTCGCAGCGCAGATGGAGTCAAGTCATGAAAATTCTATTGCAATAAATTTGGTAAGCAGGAACGCTTGTTTGTATCCAATCTCTCACAATGGCAAGTAGAGAACACCGTAAATGGTACTGCTACCACTTAACTTGAATGAAGAGCAAGACGGCAGCGCTCGCATCTGCACCACTGAGAATGATAAAGCAAACTAGGATCTATCAGAAGGCATGCTCACATCACTATTGCGACGACAATCGTTTATTCCGATGTCATACTCATTGCCATTGGACGCAATCGGATGAGCTTGAGCTAGCACAGTTGAAGATGGAAAATATAAAAATTTAAATAATATGGCAGAATGACTTATACCCGCGAAAGAAGAAAATTGCTTCAATAACGCAAGACTGCTGTAGAGATGGACACACTGCGTATTGATACGGCTAAGTGACAGGAATTTAAAGAAACTGGATTGGTTGAGTATCACCAGAACAGAGATGCTTAGCTAAATCGGATGTCTTTCAAAAACTTCAGCAAGATACCTGTTGTCGAGGTTTCGGGTCCGATTCACACAATGTCATGATTTGGTCTCTGTGGTGGATATTCCGCACTCGGATCGAATACGGCGGATATCGCGGCAAATTATTTCTCCGTCTCTTTTTCATCTAAGTTACAGCTATTCAGCATTTGCCAAGTGTGCAGCACAACCTATCAGCAAGTAGCTTGTGTTAAAAGTCAGCTATTAGGATTTTATGATAGAAATTTTAGAGGAGTAAGTAAAAAACAATAGAGTAGCTTTTACTAGCCAGTGTTCTGAGTTCTGATGCTGCGCTGCAAAGGATCTCATTACTGGAGTCGAGTACATATTAAATCATACTTTGATTAGTGTAGGGTGCAAATTACAGTTCCTACTGAGGAGATAGCTTAAGAAACAGCAATCCTCAGATGTATTCGTCCGGTAAATCATGATTCGTACGATTTGTCAGTGCGCGCCATGCACAAATATTCAACAACTGGGTAGCGGTCACTTTTTTGTGCTATATACAGTATTTCACGCAACCAACAGTTTTGGAAATTTCATGTTCGATAGGCGCCACGCGCCTCCATTTCGGCAAGCGAGAAGGTCAAAAAATTTAAGCAGTGGGTTGAAAATTTTCCAGCAAAAGCACGGAAACATGCTAAGAACCTGAAGAGGAAAGGAAGTAGGCTCGGAAACCCAAAAAATTTCGAGCAAACTTCCTCGGGAATTTCTCCTAAAAGTTCAAGCCCGCTTCGCCTCCGTTCTACCGCGCAATACCGAAATCAAGCGCTCCTGGTTGTTTTTAGACTGTAGTCGAAAGCGTACTGCACGAATCAGATAATATGGTTTGCATAAACAATAGTTTCGAAGTTGAAGGTTCTCTTTCGCGATGGGATTGGCGACAATATTCCAATCATTGAGGAAGAGCTCTAAGAATTTTGTTCCTTTGACTACCGAAATGCGCTTTAGATTGGCAGACTTGCCTGAAGAGATGGCTGACCTGTTCCGTTTCCATCCCGTCTTGTTACATCGGAGAAGCCGTCAGAATCTCCTCTAAGTTCGTTCGTTTCTTGTTAGCGCTTTGTTCCAGTTTCTTCATGTACTCTCCGTAAAGTTAGACAATATTCACCTTTCTAACGTTTCTGTTGTGGGAACCAAGAAAGTTGTACGAACCTTCCTAAACCGAACGTCGAAGGATTACCTATCAAAACCGTAATGTAGAAGACCAGGGCGTACCGTCACGTCATCAACCTAATCCGATGTTTTCCGAAATCCTAAATCCGCTATGAATGCCATTTGTACTAGGAAGTATAGCGATACTACGATTCAAAGGCGAATCTGACTTGGAAGGTGCAGCGACAAATTATCTACATTGCAAGCCATTCATCGGCGGCAGCGTATGGTCAGGTCACCTGAGTATACGATAAATATGCGCGTGCATGTACTCTACCGAGGATTCTGCGAGAAACGCCTGGCACTTTGTTATCGAAGGAGACCGCTGCTAAGCAATTGATATCGATGCCATCAACACAAAAATGTAGCTGGGGCAGTGCCAGTGAACCCAGGATCGCCTTCTCGTTCTCCGAACCCAGAGTAATAGAAAGACATTCAGTTTGTTTGGTAATTAACTGATGCGCCACGGGCACTGCTTCAGTTTCATATCCTGAGAGAACGGAAAACATCCTCTGAAATTGTTCGCTCATGTAATATTCGTGCTGAAGGTTACTGGAATATTTCATTTCGAGTACGAGGGCTAGGCAATTCTAGCTACATCTTCATGCGCTAACTCACAATATGAAGCTGGTGCTTCGGTGAAATTGCTATGAAACACACTGGAGAAGACTAAGGACCGAAAACTATTCCGTGCACAAAAGTGTCTTCAGGTAAACAAGCGGGAAAGACTGCATGGATCGTATTTCTCTCGGACAGGACTAAAACTGATCGACGATTGTTTTCAGTTCAATGGCATTTCGTAGAAGAACTGATCGCACCGACACGTTATCAACCTAATTTGACGTTTTTAGATATCCTAATGGAACTATGAATGAGATTTCTACCCGGATCGATGGCGTTGTCGATACTTGACGCTGCAGTAAAGCTTCATGCGCAGTACAAGCCATTCACCGTCGGCTGCGATCACCCAGGTCACCTGAGTATGTGAAGAATATGCGCGACTCCGTGAGGTATTGGAGCTAGGGCATGAAAATTAGGTCCCACGCACTGGTACCGTTTCAGCTACAAGCCCGACGGTAGCGGTATTTTCACTAAAACATCGTGACCGTGGATCATTTGTATTCGTCTGTACCATATTTATTTCAGAGAGTAACTGATTTTCTGAAAAACGCAAATTCGTTCCAGTCTTCTTCCGGGCGGCTTCATTCTGGCGCAATTTACTTTTCTTTTCGTTATTTGTAACGAACTAAAGGTAGACTAGACTAGCTAGATATCATAAAAACCTTTAATTCTATATTGAGCTAAAACCTTAACGGAATTTAGGTGTGTAATATGATAAACCCTGGCTTTCAATCAGACTACTTTAAACCTAACGAACTATAGTATGAGCAGCACTGCTGCACAAGGTTTGTGGCAAGTTAACCGCCACTAATTTGGACAGCAGG
>JAAUYH010007183.1_pt1 | contig 12890 bp, 8 predicted proteins | sample 7278061 | NCBI WGS metagenome assembly JAAUYH01 (sample SAMN14350203, study PRJNA611818) | marine sediment metagenome | isolation source: surface marine sediment (0.6m) | place: French Polynesia: Moorea | collected 2018-08
ACCAAGGCTCGAAGTGGAGAAGCTAGCGGGGTACCTGTGTTTCATGGCACGCTTCATCGCCGGCGGAACAATGTGGTGCAACTCGATTTTCTCCGCACTCAAAGTGTATCCACACACCGCGCTGGACTCGGCAATTGTAAGTCATCAAGCCATCGAGGATTCTCAGACGATTCTGGCGTGGCTCGGCAAATTAGAACCGGCGCCTCTCATTCGTAACGTGGTCTACCACTTTGCGAGGACTCTGTGTTCGCTTGCGACGCAAGCGCCTCACGCACACAGGGCGGTTGGGGGACGTTCGCGCTGGGACGGCTGGCGTATGGCGTGTGGCCGGCCACCATTTTAAGACTGCTCTCTCAAGAAGTTGTCAACATATCGGAGCTAGAGTTGCTGGTTTGCAGCTTTCTTCTGCTCTCTTACGGGCAGACCAAAGAACCGCGACGCCGCATAGTCATACAATGTGACAGCGCTAACGCAGTGGGAGCCATCAACTCGAACCTTACGAAATCGGCGCGGACGCTCGTAGCGCTGAGATCTATATGCATATTGAGGGCGACATCGGGTTGGAGACGTTCGCCGTCCATATCGCAGGGCGCCGGAATATTGTGCCAGATTTATTAAGTCGTGGACAACCTCAAGAGGCGCTCGGACACGCCGCCACGATGATACCGAACTCCAAAATCATTCAACTCGGTGGTCGAACGGAGGCCTGGACCCAGCGTTTCGTCGATAGCATCTCATGCCTCACAGACTGTCGGCGGTTGGGCGTCTAGTAGACGCGTGCACCCTGGCCACCCATGAGCAGTCCTCGCCCAATCACACTATCCATAGGAGCGTACAGAATCGTTGTCGCCGGTCACGCTTCACCAACGGGTGCCTGCCGCTGTATGCACATAGCATCTGGCGAGTGCGCGCGCGCACGCCAACGCCGGATTGCTCACGACTATGCCGCGACCCTCAAGTCGTCCAGAAGGCCCCAGACAGTTCCGTATTCTCTCCACAGACCCCCATCGGCGAGCCATCGTGCGCACAAGGCACCCCCGCTCCTGGTCCCAGGGAGAACAACGCGGCACCATGATCCGCGAGATCAGAGACATCCTGCACCGTGCCGTGGAACAAGCGAGGACGCCAGCTTCTCATGACATAGCGACCAGTCACTGGCGCTATTAGACATCCTTCTGCCAGCGGACCGGGAACTCGGCGGAGCGATCTGGGGCTCTGGACACGGAGGACGCTCACATCTCCGATGCGCAGCTAATCGCGGAGACAGATGTCTGTCTGCTTTCGCCTCCTTCATCATCTTCTACCCGCGCCGAGCCAGCCGGGGACGGAATACCGCAATGTATGCGGAACAGGTGATCGCGTCGGTGCGGTCCTCGTACGAGCTACGTACGGGTCGCCGCCCCCGGCTTGAACTCGTACGGAAAAAACGTGGGACATCTGCGCGCTGTATTGAAGGGCCTACAACGTATGAGCCCGGCAACGAACGAATACCGCAAGCCTATTTTGCATCAACACTTGCTCTCAATGCGTGCCACGATCGACCTGCGACGCTCCGCACTACACTGTTCCCTGTGGGCCCTTTGGTCGACGATGTGGCAAGGCGCCCTTAGGTGTGGGGACTTGTTCAAGCGACAACGAGATGCACGCCGCCCGTGGTCTCCAGAATTGGACACGCACCGAGACCTTCTCTCTTCGGCGCTGGTGCGAGATATGAACCGCGAGGTCATCGGCCCTAAACTACTGCTACGGCTAAAGCCTACCAAAGCGGACTACGCCGGTGAACAAGGCCTTGTGAGGGGCTTTGTTCTGGACACCTCGCCCAAATCGATCTCGGCGGCCGCGGCGATTCGTGACATGCTCCTACACGACCCTACGGCCGGTGATCCATGGCACGCGCCTTTATTCCGCGACCGTTCGACGGGGCGAGCGATAACGTACGAGACATCCCAAACGGCGGTGGCGAGCGCATTAAAACGCGCTGGTTTTCCAGAACTCTCCGGGGGTTCGCACGCCCTGCGGATAGGAGGCACCACCGCACTCGCGAACGCCCAGAGGGGTTGGCAAATGGTATCTGGCAGCATAGGCGGCTGGGTGAGTGAAAGTCGGCACCTCTATATGTGGGTCACGGAACAGCGCCCCGATATGGCAACGGCGAAGATTGGACGGGGTTCTAGTGAGATGCGGGCGCAGAGCGACGGACAGTGGGGACGGACTACAGCAAGAGTCTCACATAGAAGAGAGGCGTAAGTATGGCGAGAGCTACGGAAGAGCGGTCTACTGGCCATCATCTGCGCGATACACCGTTTCCTTGCGCCCTCACCGCGCGCAGAGACAGCACTACTCGCGATGGATGTCCAGGGTGCAGCCCTAGTCACGCACGGTACCGCACGGCCTCGTTCCGAGCGTGTCGCGGGGGGCTCAAGGAGCTGCCGTACTCACCAGCCTTCCTCATCGCCATGCAGGCGATGGCGTTAGCACGGAAACCGCACAAATCGGAATTCAATCGTAATTGTTAAGTACATACAAGTCCCTTCATTACACTTGCACATCGTTCTTGTATACATCGACACTATCCTCTCTATAAACGTGCCGCACAGTGGGGGCATCCAGGAATTTGGCAGACTGCTAGACACCCAGATTTGAAGCCAATGAACAGACGAGCTGAATACTTTCAACTGGTTGTCGTTTTGTAGTGCACTACAGATAAGACACGGATAAATCACATACATACGTGACTTGTCAACTTTTGAGTAGTGTACTGAAGCATATACCTGGATGCAAAATGCAATTGTGAGTTGAGCTTTTACGTCGATATCCTGCACAGTCTTCCTATTGGCTCGGCTAGTTTGGAAGTCTGGGGAGCGGCACGTGATGTCAACCAGACAGCCAAATCGTAAACTCTGATACACGACCTTTCATTGGCTGCTAATCTGGCAGTCTAGCAGTCTGGCAATTCCTGTATGCCCCCAGTATTGATCATTAGCTTCGTAAGACCCCGATCAGTAGATTGATAGCGCAAACGATTCTCATTGGGGCCTGCAAACTAGGTGTTTACAAATTGTATTATAGGCTAATTGTTGATGCTGTAATGCTTACTGTTTTCGATACAGCGGGGTTATAGAGTATACAGATTTTCAGGCCTTTGATTAATGATTAAATACGAATTTGATTGACTGTTTTATTACGGAGGGAACAGATAAAATATCAAATCTGACCTGTTATCATCCACCGCCCCTGATTGGATATGTAAAGTTTTACAGAAGACAGAGGGTAGCCTATCATGTAGTTTCTATACACCCGTTCTTCAGGCTCCAATACGAATCGTTTGCGCTTTCATTCAAAAATTGACGGCGATTTCGCTGCTCAAAGCAAAGCAATATTCGACAACTACTGTACAGTAACAATAAAACGGACTGTGAATGGATGAAATTAACTGTAAATCGAGTAAATTCTTACAGTATTTGCTTTCCATGCCATGGACCTCCCACTCAGTGGACTGATCAATTAAATAACACTATTTTGCGTTCGGGAGCTCGATGTGCATCTCATATCACTGGCCAAATATCTCGGGTACTCCACTCTAGCGAGGTTTAACTGGCGCAGTTGTATCTCGTCTATCCCCTCAATCGTGTCCCTAATAAACCCAAGGAACACAGCGTGAAACCAACAATTGTAACTATCTGCTCAACGATGGTGCTTCCTGGTTTTGTCTCTCCGTTTGCTGTTGTTTCATCGCATACTAGGCGCAGTGGGTCCGTATGTGGACGGCCTTCGTTTCATGGGGCATCCCTTTCAACCCGCTCAAAAAATGCACAAGCAACTTTGATGATGCAACTACGGGTTGCTGTAGTTGGCGGTGGACCAGCTGGGTCCTGTGCTGCAGAACGATTAGCTGAGTCAGGGATCGAGACATACATATTCGAACGCAAGATGGACAATGCCAAACCGTGTGGTGGCGCCATCCCACTCTGTATGGTTGACGAATTTGACCTTCCAGCCAACATAATTGATCGAAAAGTACGAAAGATGAAAATGATTTCACCAACCAATGTTGAAGTTGATGTTGGTCGCACTTTGAAACCCAACGAGTACATCGGCATGACAAGGCGTGAAATTTTGGATTCCTTCATGCGTGACCGTGCCATTTCTCTTGGTGCCAAACCCATTAATGGTCTGGTCACAAAGCTTGATTTGGCCTCTTCCCCTAGCGGGAAGTATAAGTTGCATTACTCCGATTATTCCGTTCCCAAGGGTGAAAGTAATGCTCGAACACTGGAAGTTGATCTGATCGTGGGCGCGGATGGAGCAAATTCTCGTGTTGCTCGTGATATTGACGCGGGAGACTACAATTTTGCTATCGCTTTCCAAGAGCGTATTAAGATCCCTGACGAGAAGATGCAATATTATGAAGAGTTAGCTGAAATGTACGTAGGTGCAGATGTCTCACCTGATTTTTATGCTTGGGTATTTCCGAAGTATGACCACGTTGGTGTTGGTACAGGTACCGTTATCAATCGCCCGGCTATCAAACAATATCAGAAAGCTATTCGTGATCGTGCTGCCGCTCGACTCGAGGGTGGAAAAGTTATCAAGGTTGAAGCTCACCCCATTCCGGAACATCCACGACCACGTCGTGTTGTTGGACGTGTTGCACTTGTTGGTGATGCTGCTGGGTATGTTACGAAATGCTCTGGTGAAGGTATCTACTTTGCCGCTAAGAGTGGTCGAATGTGTGCAGAAGCCATAGTGGCAGCGTCGAAGAATGGTCGAGTCGTACCCACTGAAAAAGATCTGAAAGAGATGTATTTGAAGGAGTGGGACCGCAAGTATTGGGCGACATACAAGGTACTTGATGTGTTGCAGGCAGTTTTCTACCGCTCTGACGCGGCTCGTGAAGCATTCGTGAAGATGTGCGAGGACGAATATGTACAACGCGTAACTTTCGATAGTTATCTGTACAAGACTGTAACCACTGTCAATCCAGTGGAGGACATGAAGTTGGCTTTCCGCACAGCAGCCTCTCTCATTGGTGAGAATATCAGGGCGAATGCGGCTGTCGCTAGTGCTCCTTAATGACATGGATTGATGCGGAAGTCAATGGAATGCTAAAGTATACCATCGTATAATAAAATAGTATAAGAGTTCTTTTCTTGTGAAAGTGAAATTGGCAACCTTTCTTTCGATCTCTGTACTTCTGCTGCCTGTCAACCTACTATTCTGTACATCTTGCCACTTTTGATTACTGAGGTTTGATTGAACCGAGCTTAATCATCTTCTTGCCCACATTTCGCATAAAAAATCTTCCAGTAGAAGTCAAGAGTTCCGCACGACCGACTTGAAACAACTCGTCGCCTGCAGTAAAATCGAGTGCTTGTGATACGAAAGTATTGCAGAGGAAGTTTTTATGTTGGCTCACAGGCTTCCCGTCCTCCTTGATAAATGCAGCTGCACCACCTCCCTCGTGATTATTTGACCCGTGCACCACAAACGTTAGTTCATTGAAATTCGCATGTTTCGAGCACCCGAATTCATGTCTGTAGTAGCGTAAAACATGACGTGCCACCATCAAATGATGCGAATCGCACTTAGTCGATCCATTGTAGTGAGGGAAGGTGTCAACAAAATAGTCAGCTACTGCTCCAATGCCGGCAGGGGAAGCGCCGATATTTGTGATAGTCATCGACAAACGACAATGATTAAATGCCATAAGAAGGAGACATTTGGAAAATAGAGGAGTCTGAAGTCGTTGTCCTCGAGCTCGATTCACAATCATCGTAAGTCCAAGATGAAGAATGAACCCACCTTGATATGGTAAATAAACAAGAGCGCTAAATCCAACAGGTTCTCCAAAGCTATCGAATCCAATACTCACAATACGATTAGAAAACACCTGTTTAAGGTCCTTCGAATCGAATAGTCGATGTTGCGGCACATCATCCATTGATTCAGAAGCGACTTTACGTAGAGTGTTGGCAAGTTTGCGCAATTCATCATCCCTCATCCAACGACCTGGTTGATCGTAAGTTACAACGGATTTACCATGAGTCAATGAACTCATCCACGATCGAATCAAAGGAGCGCGCAGCCATGCCCATTGTGGTGCTCGATACCCAGAGGTGTCACATTTTGAACCGGCGACACAATTCACACCAGCCACCCGAGCAATAAAAGTTACAGCTCGGACGGCAGCTCGTTCAACAAGTCTCAGAACAATACAGTCCGGTAACGAAATAAGAGTGGCAGGACCGATGAGTGGAGCAAATAAAGTGGCAACCGCAAGTGCAACAAGCATTCGAACAGTGGATGCTAGCACTGCATAAACAGTGTGGCATATTCGAACAAATCGATAAGGATGTGGATTATCCATTGTTGCAATGTATGGTTTCTGCACAATGTATTTTTGATCGATAGAAACAGTTGAGATGACATCCAAAGTTCGAGTCATCCTGTTGGAGCAAGGAATAAATCAAATGAGTGAAGCAACAACAGCAATAGCAATCACACCACAGTGACAACAACGAAATTAAGGTCGAAGGGTATTGAGAACAAACGCGACTCAAATAGAAAAGATGAACAACAGGCGGAAGTTGGAAGGGTAAAGCGGAAGAATAGTACAGTACAGTACAGTACTGGGGTACTGAACACGTTGAGATGCGATGTAACAAATAGGAAGCGTCGTTAACTCGAGAAATTATTCGGATCGAATCGAATCAAAAACTGCTCTCTTCATTGTGCGATTCCACTCAACACCAGGGCACAGTGAAATGATTTGCTGTCGTACGTTGGTATGACCTCAGACTCGACTTAATCGTACTCGATCTGCGTGTTGAGTTTACCATGGATTCGACTCGATTCAAAGGTGAAGCATCGTATTCAAATCTGAATTTTCTTCTCCTCGTACAGTAAGTTTACCTTGTACTGTACCTTATACAGTCCAGTACTCGAGTACTGTACTGTACCCAGTAAAGTTATTGTACCTTCACTGGTTATCAATCAACTCTACAGTAGTATCGTGGCAAATTCTTCACTCTCCATGAGATTATCTTATTCATCAAATCGCAATCCATAAAATTACTGTACCCGTACAGTAGTACCGTATTCAATGACTCAATGACTGGTGTTTGACATGCTTGCCGATTAATTGGACGAAAGAGATTAAAAATGTGTAACAAGGTTTTTTAATCTGAATTTTATCCACACCACTAGTGAACCGCAGTATTTCTCTGCTTCCTTCTGCTCACTCGCTCACCGCCGTCTCTGGAAAATTCCGAAAATGGGGATAATTGTCACTAACGATCCATCGCGCTGGGCTCTTTTCACCACCTACTCTAGCGGCCTAGTTGGACTTGGTGTTGCTCTATCACATGGGGTGCCCGCCTTCGGTACTATCGCGTCGGTAAACCTCTATGCTCCAGAAGTACTTCGCTCTATCGCTTCAATCGCTTGGGCACCAATCGCCTGGAACGTAATCCCACGGCTCGAATTTCGTCATCGTATTTTATCACGATTTGTGGGTGGTAATCGTTCAATTGCTCACTACCTCTTTGCGGCCTATATTCTAGCGTTTTCTTCTTTTCGCGAGCATCTCTTCTTCTCTGCCATCAACTGTACTGAAAAATGGAATGTACCTAGTAATGTGCTCAATAATCTAAACGCTCTTGGTTCTGCATTGCTTGTGGGTGGTACTGTTTTAAGCGCTTCTGGTTTTTACCAACTACGAGTTCGCTTCACATACATGGGTGAATATTTTGGCTTCCGCATGCCTCAATTAGTCACTTCTTTTCCTTTCAATGTATTTCCCGATCCCATGTACAGCGGATCCGCATTGATGCACTTCGGCTACTCGTTTCGAGCAGCGAGTCCAACTGGCTTTTTCTTGGCCTGTGCCACTGGACTATCTTACTGGACCGCCGCTAAAATTTTTGAAGAGTATGTTTACTATTTCCACCCTTTCTGCAAGATAGAGCCTTATTAACTTCATTCTGTGTTCATTCTTGTTGAATAGGCCGTTCATGATTTATTGCTACTCTGACAAAGCCGTTGATGATGACGTTAAGAAACAGTAACACTGCGCGTGCGTTCAAAATTTATTGAAACGACGAGTCAACAGCGAGCCGAAACTGTCATGTTTATTCTATATGATCACATGTAACCATGGGTTCGTAGGAACTTCACAGCTATTGGGTCTTGTTCGATTGCCTCGTATCCAGCATTCAGCGCAGCGATAAATTTGGGATCGCTCGCGTCAATACGCGTATGTCCCGGGTGCAATTTACTAACTGGGTTATACATGAGAGCGGCACCATTATCTGGAGGTCGAATACGCTTTGCCTCAAGAGCAGCTTCTCTTAGTTCTTCATCACTAAATTCCCAATCAAGTTCAGCTGCAATCATTCTCAGGACAGACATCTGAGCTTCTGTCCCTTTCCCGCTCCAATCTTCATATCGAATATCCAGCAATTTTCCGCTCTCCCCTACACTCGCAAGGGTGCTGTTTCGTTCATGCAAAATTCGATGTGCAACTCGTACCCATTGTGAAGGATCTCCGAATGGAGTATCGGCGATTTTCCCCGCATGTACACTTGTGTTGAAGTTCTGATACACCCATGACCTTACTTCGGTTCTTAGGTCACGATGAGTCAACACAGTAAGGTCGGCTCCGGTAGCAAGAGTAAGCCCTCGAGAAAAACTTCGAAACGCACCAGGTCCGTGCATCTTAATTGTCAAAGAAGTCCCCAAGGACTTGTACGCATCCAACCAAGAAATGGACATATTATCGTAACGATGTGTCTTGTGGTTTTTCCATATTGCCATGAGGTCCGCGTACCAACCTGCTATACTATTTGGATCTCGCATACGCATGAGTATTCGAATAATGTTAAAGACCCATGTACTTCCAGTTCGTGGCAACCCAGCTGCAACCACAATAAGCTGTCTCGGTTTTGCGGCCAGATGCCGTTGTTCTCGACTTGCGCTATTATCGAATATCTCTGAGGTGTGAAGGGGACTACGATGAGAACCAGGTAACACTTGCACTCCGAAAAGTGCCTGTAGTAAGAAGAGTGTCGAGAAGATTGTGCTCAAAATGAATAGTGCCTTCAATCCAGGAGGCCAGTTACTCACAACACGGCGCATGCTCTTGTATGTAACTCGTGATTTGGGTGACATGGCGAGCTCGTCTCACTAAAATGGATTGGTGAGCCACAGATTGAACAGGAAACTAGTTCGAGGAAAGGTAGTCAAGATGAAACACGAATGTTTGAGGATGAAACGAATTGATGACACTCATCTGAAGAAATTCACGTCCTACCATGGAGGCAAAGGGGTCGATATGGGCCATCTCAGTCCCATCGATCTTCACGGGCATTTCAGAATTCGAGAACGTTACAAGCTAGACCAAATTGGCCCTACAGCTCTAAACACCGGAGTGATACTTATTCGCATATACTTTACTCTCCTTTAATGTTCGTGTGCAATCCACTTTTATGAACATTCTTAGGAATCAAGCAAAAGAGCGAACATGTTCGCCTTCTGTACTGTACTTGAATTCAGCGGTCCGCCTTACTCTTTGTGGAGAATGTGGAACGTAAAACCTTAGTATAATGTAGGGTTAGTGCAGAATTTACGGAAAGTCGAATATATGACAATGTGCAATACATATTTCCGGACTAAGTATAACTTTTTGTTCATATAACGTGATTTTTCTTTATTTTATTAGTTATTGCACTGCTCGAATTGTGAGATGAATGCACTTACTCTTTGCAGCAGTTGGTCAATCCTGCGTTACCTGTGGATTAAAAATTGAACGGCGCCCGACAGTGGATCGTACAGGAAGTGAATCCTCGATGGCAAACAAAAGGCGTTCGAGTGACATTCGAGTTAAGCGTGGTACTGCAATTCTTGTCGAGGCATTAAAATCCGGACGAATTGTCCACGGCGACGAAGATGCGGCAGCAAACACGCTTGCTGGAAGTTTACCTGGCATCGCACGACAAACTCGGCATGCACAACTTTTTTTAGCTCGAGCCTGCATGTCAGCACTTCCATCCGATTTAATTCCGCCACAAGTTTCGAATGCTATTCCGCGAGCCGTTGACGAAGTACCAGTACCCTCTCAACACACAATCTCGAATTCGAATGTGATGCTACCGTCAATTAGACCTCGCGCCTCACAATCTATCACCCCAGCTAAACGGAAACGCCGTCGCCTCCGTACAACTCCGGATATTTCCAATGATACGACAGACTCATTTTTGACTAAGCGTCCTACTGCGAGACTCTCTCATCTCGGTGGGATTGACAGCACTATTTCTATTATTCGTGAGCTTACCGAATGGCCCTTGTTTCATCGCGAAATTTATGCCCACCTCGGAGTTCAGCCTCCTCGCGGAATTTTGTTACACGGACCTCCAGGCTGTGGGAAGACGTTACTAGCGCATGCTGTGGCTGGGGAACTTGGTGTCTCGTTTTTGAAAGTATCCGGACCAGAAATCGTTTCAAGCATGTCCGGAGAAAGTGAGCGTAAGTTACGTCGGCTTTTCGACGAAGCTCGTAAAAAGGCACCCAGCATTGTGTTTATTGACGAGATTGATGCCATCGCAAGTCGCAAACAAGGTGCAACAAAAGATATGGAACGTCGGATTGTTTCCCAATTAATTTCATGTATCGATGATTGTGCAGAAGGCGAGGTTGACAAGGAAGAGTTATCAAAGACCGACGGTGATGGAGGAAATTCCGATACAAACCCACTGACAAACGAAAATACTGAAACCAACAAAGTCAATGGAATACAAACGCAAATTGATGAAGGTGACCTTGACGCGACAAAAGAAGGGAACATTGACATAGAGCAAGTGGAAGTCGATGAAAAAGATCTGATGAATATTGACAACTCTGGTCGCGTTGCTGATGCTGATGAGACCTATGCAACGCCAGATTCCGCACCATTCATCGTCATTGCAGCTACTAACCGACCCGAGTCTATTGAACCAGCATTACGTCGCGCTGGTCGGTTTGACCGTGAAATTGAGTTGGGCGCCCCTGATGAAGATGCACGTGTCGCAATATTGAGAAAGCTGTGCCGCAAGCTTCGTCTTGGGGACAATGTCGATTTTGATTCTCTTGCTAAACGCACTGCTGGATGTGTTGGAGCAGACCTTGACCTACTTGTCCGCGAAGCAGGTATGGCTGCAGTCCGTCGATTCGTGAATTCTGTCGACCCTATGGATGTGGAGTCTGCTGGCGGTTTGGGCCATCTTCGGCTGTCTCCATTTACAACGAGCGAGCTTTCCAACTGTTCCGTTGGCATGGAAGACTTAAAAGCTGCGCTTGAATCTATTCAACCTTCTGCACTACGCGAAGGCTTTGCGACACGGCCAGATGTGACGTGGGCTGACGTGGGAGCTCTCGAAAACGTTCGCAGTGAACTAACAATGGCTGTTGTGGAACCTGTCCGACGCCGTGGATTGTTTGATGCAATGGGATTACGTGCACCCGCAGGCGTATTACTTTATGGACCACCAGGTTGTGGCAAAACCCTGTTAGCTCGTGCAGTAGCGGCGGAAAGTGGTGCCAATTTTATCAGTGTGAAAGGTCCAGAGTTACTATCGCGATATGTTGGTGACAGTGAGTTAGCGGTTCGGAAGGTCTTTGCACGTGCTCAAGCTAGCGCTCCGGCTGTGATATTCTTTGACGAACTAGATGCATTAGCTCCTCGACGAGGTCGGGATGGAGGGGCAGCATCAGGCGCCTCAGAACGTGTCGTCAACATGCTGTTAACGGAGATGGATGGTTTCGGTGCAAGGCGCGATGTGTTTTTAGTTGCTGCTACTAATAGACCAGACATAATCGATCCTGCAATGTTACGACCTGGTCGACTTGACAAGCTACTGTATGTTGGATTACCTAATGCCGCTGGTCGAGCTTCTATTCTACGCAAACTGGCGAAGCGTATGCTTATTGCACCCAGTGTTGATTTAGGTGTAATTGCGCAAGACCGCCGTTGCGAAGGATTTTCCGGTGCAGACCTCTCCGCATTACTGCGTTGTGGTGCAGAGAAAGCGTTGCGCGAGACGATGGCTAACGAAGATAAATCATCATATGTTACGGGTTCTGGCTCGCAGCAAATGGAAGGAATCCAGGATGTTCACATGGAATACGCGTTGGAAAATGTCCTGCCGTCTGTTTCTACGCGTGATGCCAAACTCTATGCTTCGATGGAAAGCAAATTGAGAAAGTCCAGGGCAGAACTTGCAGATAAACCCAAAGATCCGCTGTGAAACAAAATTGGCAATAGAAACAGTAAGTATATATTTATCAGTAAACAGAGAACGACATTAGGAAAAACGGTCTCTATCATGAAGTTGTCCGCAAGTTATTGTTGTACTCATTGCTTCGGCGATGCTGATCTTGAAATTCAGCTGAACGGCGGTTCGAAGACTGTCTCCGTTTGAGAAATCCGCGCTTTTCAGTAACTGTACGTGTAAATTTGTGCCCAACTTCAGTTTTGTCCTTCTCTTCTCGACCTCCTCCGTTATCATGCTTGCCTAATTCGTGTCCGGCGGAATGATGACGACCATGACCAAATTCATTGGGTTCTCTTCGTTTCCGGAAGCTTCGCCTCATAATGGATCGGAAAGGCTGTTGGCTTCCATCCCCTTCTCGTCTGTTGTTCTCCTGGAACGACATCCGTGGGGCACCCATAAAGTCACTCGTTGGTTCTGGGCGTTCTCCCGCAGCGCGAGAATATCTTCGTTCAGGAAGGGATCTCCGAGGTGACAGGACTGCATAAGATCCCGGGCCCGGCGTACCAGTTCCCATACCCGCAGGTGTTTCAAACAGTTCACCGTTAAGTGCCGATTGTGTGTTCATAAACGCGCCGTCAGATCCAG
>JAAUYH010010872.1_pt1 | contig 12889 bp, 11 predicted proteins | sample 7278061 | NCBI WGS metagenome assembly JAAUYH01 (sample SAMN14350203, study PRJNA611818) | marine sediment metagenome | isolation source: surface marine sediment (0.6m) | place: French Polynesia: Moorea | collected 2018-08
ATTGTCATTTAATCGTATCTTTTCCTCTGCAAAAAAGATTAAGTGATTTGGTAGGAAATCTCAAAGCTACTGCGTCTAAAACTATGTGGAAAAAGTTTGAATCTAAAATAATTTTTAGCTAAAATTCGATTGGGTTTTCTAATAATAGTTCTACGTCTTCTGGAGTTAAGGGTTTAGCAAATAAATATCCCTGACCAAATTTGCAATTAAGAGTTTTTAAAACTTTTAGTTGTTTTAAAGTTTCTATACCCTCGGCAATTACATTCATTTTTAATGTACGAGCCAAGGTCAAAATCGTCTTGACAATTTCAAAGTTTTCTCGCTCACTCAACATACCCTGAACAAAAGAGCGGTCGATTTTCAAAGTATTAATGGGAAAGCGATTTAAATATTGTAAGGATGAATAACCAGTGCCAAAATCATCAATACTCAATTCAATTCCTCGATTTCTAATCTTGGTAAATAGATCTATAGTTTGTTGTCGATAGTCCATTAAAGTACTTTCGGTAATCTCTAAATGGAGAGTGTTAGGTGCAAATTGATACTGGGCTAAAGTAATATCTAACTTAGCCAAAAAATCAGCCACTTTAATCTGTTGACTGGCAAGATTGACACCCATGGTTAAATTTTTAGCTGCGGTAAATTCCTGCTGCCAAGCTTTTAATTGATGACAAGCTTCTTGCAGCACCCATTCCCCAATAGGTATAATCAAACCCGTTTCTTCGGCGATCTGGATAAATTTATCGGGATAGATTAACCCTTTTTCAGGATGTTGCCAGCGTAGTAAGGCTTCAAAACCAGATAAAGTACCTTTCTTGAGAGAGATTATGGGTTGATAGTGTAAAACTAGTTCGTTTCTTAAAACCGCTTTTCTGAGATCATTTTCCAGATTAAGCTGCTCGATGGTTTGAGCGTACATCTGCTGATCGAAAACTTCATGCCGTGCTTTCCCACTAGATTTGGCACTATACATGGCAATATCAGCATTGCGCAAAATATCTGCACTAGCTTCATATTTAGCGTCACCAACTACAATACCAATACTGGCACTAGTAAAAAGTATATGATTATTTAATTCAAAAGGAGCAGCCAGTTTTTTATGTATCCGCTTGGCAATAAGCTTGGCATCTTCAACAGTTTGAATAGCATCAAGCAAAATAGTAAATTCATCTCCACCTAAGCGAGCGACAAAATCTTGAGAACGTATACAGCTTTGTAAAATTTGAGCCACGGTAATTAATAATTCATCCCCTAGCAAATGACCCAAACTATCATTGACCACTTTAAACCGGTCTAGATCGATAAACAAAACGGCAAATAAATAATGGCGCTCGCTTTTACTTTTTTCCAGCGCTTGTTCGACTCGCTCAATAAAATTAAGGCGATTGGGTAACCCAGTTAAAGAATCATGTTTGGCTTCATAACTTAATCGTCCTTCAACTAACTTACGCTCGGTAATGTCACAGATAATACCATCTTGTCGGCTGGCTATTCCTTGAGCATCATAAACCAAACGACTGCGCTCCCAAACCCAACGAACTTTGCCATCAGGTTGAACAATACGATATTCTATATCAATGTTTTTTGGTAGTTCTGATGCTAACACCGTCCGCTCTACTAAATGACGGTCTTGAGGATGAATTGTCTCTAAGCGCAATTGAGGATTAGCGAGTAATTCATCCAGGGAGCGACCATAAACTTTTTGTGCAGCAGGATTAAGAAAAATTAGCTGGCGGGTTTGAATATCGGCAGACCAAACTACCTCTTCTAGGGAATTAAGAATACTTTCAAGTTTTTCTTCACTGTCTTTGAGCATTTTAGCAACTTGCTTGCGCTCATTAATTTCATGTTTTAATTCTTGATTAGCAGCTTCTAATTGAGCAGTGCGTTCTTGAATTCGTTTTTCTAATTCGGTATTAAGTTGATAAACTTGAGCTTGAGCAGCTTGAAATTTTAGTTGATTTTTAATCCTGAGTAGCACTTCTTCAATCTGAAATGGCTTAGTAATGTAGTCTACTGCACCAAGATTGAACCCTTTTACTTTTTCGCCGATATTATTTTTGGAACTTAGAAAGATGATCGGAATATTTTGGGTGAGTGGATCGGCTTTTAATTGCTCGCAAACTTGATAACCATTCAGTTCGGGCATCATAATGTCGAGCAAAATCAGATCTGGTTGCATGGAGCGAGCAATTTCCAATGCTTTTGTACTATCAATTAGACCCCGCATCTCATAACCTTCCAAGATTAAGGTATCTGACAATAGATCTATGTTGACGGGGGTATCGTCAACAACTAGGATATTTGCTTTCCAATTCTCAGCTGTAGGTACGCTCATTGTTTAACTGATTCTGTCAAATCGATAATTTTGTCACAACGGAATTGTTCGACTAAAGTTCTTAAATCTCTAGCTATAGATTCGTGTTCGGCTGGAATTTCCTCTAATAATTTAAAAATTTCTTGATTATCCACCTGACTTGCCGCTTGATGTAGATCTGTTCGCCATTGAGTAGGCATAATAGTCAAACTTTCTGGAGTCAACTGTGAAAATAGATTAGCTTCTGTCACAACCAAGCTCGATCTTGTTCGGTCCGAGTTGTCTTCGTAAACATAATTTACTCCCAAGTGTTGAGCGATTTTGTCAAATAGTTCAGCTTCATAAAATGGTTTACGCATAAAGTCATCGCAGCCTGCTGATAAAATTACGATCCGTTCTTCTTCAAAAGCACTAGCCGTTAAAGCAATAATTACTGTTCTTTGACCTGATGGCTGTGATTTGATCGACTTGGTCGCTTCATACCCATCCATCACTGGCATCCGCATATCCATCAAAATTAGATGAGGCTGCCAACTTTCCCATACGGCGATCGCTTCTTGTCCGTTGCTAGCTTCTGCCACTTCAAAGCCTACAGAAGTAAGCATCTTACGTAAGAGCAAACGGCTTTGTGCTACATCGTCAACTGCCAAAATCCGAAAGTTTTCTTGCTCGGGAGCTAATCCTGTAATAATTTGATGTGCTTGATGGCGATCGCCATTAATTGCTTCGCTGGTGTTCACCGAGCGGACAAGAATATCAAAGGCAAAAACTGTGCCTTTGCCGACTACACTACTGACGGATAACTTTCCACCCATCAATTCGATAAATTTTTTGGAGATCGACAAACCCAATCCTGTACCTTCTTGGGATTCAATTCCTACTTTAGTTTGCTCAAAGGGACTAAACAGTCGCTCCATTTCTGCGGCTTCAATACCAGGTCCGGTATCGACAATCTCAAAGTTTAACCAACAGCTATCATCCAAGAAGAAATCAACCCGATTTGCTACTAAATTAAGCGGCTCTTTTAATTTGATATTTAAAGTGACTGAACCTTCACGGGTAAATTTTAGAGAATTACCTAAAAGGTTAATCAAAATCTGACGTACTTTACCTTCATCAGCTTTGATATATTGAGGAACATTCTGCTCTTGGTTAAATATTAGTTGTAAGTTTTTTGCCCCAGCTTTAAGACTGAGCATCTCCTCTAAACTTTTAAGCATTAAACAGAGGTCAAAAGTATTCTCATTTAACTGTGTTTGACCTACTTCGATTTTCGACATTTCTAAAATGTCGTTAATTAACTTTAAAAGATGCTCTCCACTACGATTAACGATGCCTACTACTTCTTGATGTTCTGGGGGAACAGATTGGTCACGACTCATTAGTTGAGTAAATCCCAAAATAGCATTTAGGGGAGTACGCAATTCGTGACTCATGTTAGCTAAAAATCGACTTTTAGCGCGATCGGCTGCTTGTGCTTGAGCCAAAGCTGCTTTCGTTTCTCTAAAGCTTTCTTCTAGTTGGGCAGTGCGCTGTTCTACTTTAGTTTCTAGCTCCTCAGTAAAACCTTCCAGGGTTTTGATGATTTGGCGATTGGTTTTGCTTAAATTACTAATAATCTGGTAGGAAATAGCAATTAAAATGAATAAAGACCAAATATAAGCTGATAAACGGTAAAAATTAATTCTTTCTACTATCTTTTGATGCTGAAAATCATAAAGATCGTCTAGGTTGTTGATTTGGTTTGAATCTAAAACTTTTTCTAGTCGAGCAAAATCAAATTTTTCAGCCTGAAAATTTTTGATTATTTTATTTAAGACTTGAATTTGTTTTTTATTGTTTTTTAATTCATAGTCATATTCTTGAGATTCTATATAGGTAAAAAAATCAGGTGTTTGTTCTAGTTTTTGCTGATTTTCGTCTAATTGTTTTAGCAAATCCAGGAGTTTGGCGATCGCATTAAAATCATTATACTTTAATTTGAGAGCATTTTGGTTGATTTTTATCCAGATTTCCTCTCGCTTTTGCAGAGTATTTTTATATGCTAAATGTTGGTTATGATTAATTGGTAAACTCTTGGCAATTAATAATATAGTTATTGTCCCAGCAGCTATTCCTCCTGACATATAAAATAAATATCTATTTTTAGCCAGAAAGTTTACTATTTTATGATAGTTAAACAAAGCTTGGAGAGTTAGCATAAAGATTATTGTGAATGATTGACTAGCACTTTTGCTTAACTTAATAGAGGTAATAGAGGTAATAAAGGTAATAAATTATATACTATTTAATTAAAAGAGATAAAATATTTTTTAAACAGTAGATTATTAATAGTCTTTAGTTTATACAAGAGTTTTAAGATTAAAATTAAGTATATTCCCAATCTACAAAATAACCGTTATAACAAAAATATGTAAATCCGCATAATCTCTGAGATTAAAGTGAGATAATTGTCATAAACAGGTTATAAAAAAACTAGCCCTAGAAGAAACCTCTAGGGCTAATTGATAGTAATTGCTACTTACTCCTTACGTTTCACACTACTTAAGGAAAGTGGTACTAGAGCGCGCCTATATTAGCTAAACCTAAGATAACGCCTGCACCCAACAGATGACCAAAACTAGTAGTACCTAATAATGCAGGTAACCCCATACCACCAAAAAATTCAGGGGAAGGCAACCCAGGTTCAGCACTGGGGTTTTTCATCGTAAATTTACCAAAAGCGATCGCCAAAATGTTGCAGAGAATCATAACTATTGCTACTTTTGGACTCCAAGATACGGTGCTTGGTGCTGAAGATGCTGCTGCAAGTAAAGTCAAATAAGTCAAAGTGATTTCTCCTGATAATTTTTCATATGTTAAATCGAGGATAATTATATTGCTTTGAGTAACGTGAATATGAATCTGTGTTGCAATATTTATCAATTAAGTAAAGTTTTTTATCTTCTAAATGTAATTATTAGTAAATTATTAGGATAGTATTTTCAGTTGTAGTTTACTATTTAACATAGGAAAGAGTTTGGGGCTGTGGCTCAGTAGGATAGAGCAAGCGCCTCCTGAAATATCGGGCACTATGGAGGAAACTTCATCAGTGAATGTGGTCAAATTCAAGGAAGCCTAAATCAATGAAGTGCGCAATGCACTAACTTAGACAAGGTAATCTTGAGCCAAGCTCTATATTTCCTGGTAGAGAAGGTGCAGAGACTGGTTGTAGATTAAAAGCAGGAAAAACTTAAATAGGCATTAATTGCCAGATACCAAAGTCTACAACGTAACGGCCACCACCTACGGGCAATACATTGTCTATGGTGAAGGGATAGTCCAGAGAGTGGGGAAACTCACACCAATCTGAAGCGCTAGGTCGCAGGTTCAAATCCTGCCAGTCCCGTAAATAAATTGTTGGCAAGATCGGTTTGATTTGTCAACAATTATGCTATATCCAAAATACTAAACCCCGTCCAAATAGAAAACTGGAGTTTTGAAGTCAGAAGTCAGAACTTCTAAGAAACACATTCGTTTCCTGTTGCCTGTTGCCTGTTGCCTAAAAACGTTATCTCAAAAACTACAGGTTTCAAACTAGACGCGGTTTAGTAACCTAATATTCACTTTCTCCTAAAAATTCTCTGATTTCTTTATCCCGTAGCAAGCAACTATTCTCAGTAGAGCGACCGATTTCTAATTCACCCGATTCAGATAGTACCGCAGCTACCAAAGAGTTGTGATGAGAGTGAGATTGTCTAAGTTGTTTGACCTCTTGTTCTAAAGACTCAATGCGGTCTACTAAAGTACGGATAACTGCTGCTTCTGAATCTGGTAAATTACCGTGTTCTAAGGGTTCTACTCTTACTCCAGAACGATAGACCACTCTACCAGGAACACCCACTACTGTGCAATTAGAAGGTACATCCCGTAGCACTACAGAACCTGCACCAATGCGAACATTATTACCGATTTGAATATTGCCTAATACCTTAGCACCGCCACCTACTACTACATTTTCGCCTAAAGTTGGATGACGTTTACCAGTTTCTTTGCCTGTACCACCCAAAGTTACTCCTTGATAGATTAGAGAATAATCACCTACAATGGCGGTCTCACCAATCACTACACCCATACCGTGATCGATAAAGACTCCTTTGCCAATCTGCGCTCCTGGATGGATTTCAATTCCTGTAATAAAACGAGATAAATGAGAGATAAAACGGGGGACGAAAGGAATTCTAAGAGAATAAAGCCAATGGGCAAAACGATGCAAAAAAAGAGCTTGTAACCCTGGATAGCAGATCAGCACCTCTAGCCAATTGCGAGCGGCTGGGTCGCGTTCAAAAATGATGCGAAAGTCAGCAATTAGGGAAGAGAGCATCTGATTTTGTCCTTAAAATTTATTGTAACTTCGACTATTTTATCCTTTTACAGTCACTTATGATATGGTTAGTTTGGGGGTAAAATCCGCCCTATTGTTGTACGGACAAGCGATATCCTTTGCGTTGCCGAGGTTGCATTGAACCCACCCAAATTTCGTACTGTCCTTGCTGCCAATTTTTGTCCTTAATTAAAGCGTCCCTTGTTTGTTGGCGACCAAAAGCACAGCGAATGTCATTATTAGGACCTTTAATGACTAAGGTGGTATCTTTACCACCGCTATTCACTATTAATGATAGTTGCTCGAAATCATTCTGGAGAATCATCGTATGGTCTGGTTTCGGATCGCTATAACCCATACAAGGATTGCCATATTTGTCTCTGTTAGTAATTGAGGCTAAGGAATAAGTACCTCCTGTATGTCCTGTAACAATCGTTAGTGATTGATTAAAACCTGCTACTAGAATTAGGCGGTTGAGATTACTTGGTTCGGCGATCGCTGGAACTATAGGTATAGTTATTAAACTCCCGATTAAGATGCAAGAGAAGTTGGCTAGTTTGAGCATTAGTTGACAATTATTTTATAGAGACGTAGATACAATCTTTAAATTTGCCTTAAATAGAACCTTGTCCGAAAACAGGCTGCAATTTAGTAAAATTAGTTTGATATAAGTTATATTGATTATTCTAAAAGATTATGCTCAACTAAATTCATAAAGTTTTGATTTTGATTAGCATTATTTGAACTTAAATTTATTATTTTTAGATAAAGATATTTAACAATAGTTGCTGCCTAAAAAATAAACTATGTTATTTGCAGTTATTTTAATTCTGCTATTAATAGGAAACTGGTTTTTATCAGCGGTTTTGGTCTTTCTCCCCTTAAATTTCATCGATCGCCTGACTAATTGCGGCTGGTTAGGAGTAGGGTTGATCTGTTTACTATTTCTTGCTTGGTGTTTAGGAGATGATTGAGCAGCAATCAGTAATCAGTCATAGTTAAATCTCAAAATTTGTAACTAAATACTGAATAAATAATGAACTTGGTATTTTCCAGGAACAATCTCTACACAGCAGCCAGTAAAAGGAATTAGCCTGAGCTAGAATTAAGTTATCTAGTCAATTTTACGTATTAGGATAATATAATTACAAATTTAGATTGATCCCAAATCCCGATTAACTATAGATTTGGGGCTATAAGACTTAATTAGCAGCGATCGCAATTGATTAATTATGAGCGATGCCATTTACGGTTACGCAGACAACTTTAATTTTTACTATCCTCGACCTAATCAGGATAGCGAGCTTATTGAGCAGTTGGGATTTATTCCAGGGTTAAAAGAGTTTTTAATTTTGCGTCAGGTACATGCCCTCGAACATGCTACTGTCTGGATTCTGAGTAACACAAGTAATCTCCACAATGCTCCTGGTTCTGCCAATTCTCAAGATAATAAAACTTTGGGTGGACTGTCTACAGATCGAGGTTTTTATCTTTATGGTGAACTCGATCCTCTAAAATTAAAGCCAGCAGTCAATCTCGCCCTTACTCGCCTCCAACGGGGAGAATGGAACTTAGCACTTCATCCTCGTTGCGGTACAAATTCTTCAGTAGCCATACTATTAACTGCTAGCATGGCAATGACGGCTCATTTTCTTTTACCCAGAGAACCACTAGGACAGTTATTAGGATTGGGATTGGCAACCACTGCTGCCACCAATTTAGCACCAGATTTGGGTATGTTAGTGCAAAAATATATTACAACGTCAGTTCCCTTTAATCTCAAACTGGATAAAATTTTCAAAACCAGAGACATATGGGATAATTCAGCTTATTTTGTGCAATTACAATGGCAATCCTAAAGTGTCGTTACAACTGTTGTCTTTCTACAGCTTCAAATAAAGCTTGAAAATTACCTTTACCAAAACCTTTCGCTTGGTTTCTGCGCTCAATAAACTCTAAAAAGAAAGTAGGTTCAGGGAAAATTGGGGGAGTAAATACCTGCATTAATAAAGACTCTGGTGAATTAGTATCGCTATCGACTAAAATCTGTCGATCGGCGATCGCTTGCCATTCTGACTCGGTTAAATTGACAGGTAATTCCTTAAATTTTAATTTCAGCTCGCGGTAATAGACTGGAGGTACGGCTAAAAAGCCTACACCCCGCGATCGCAATTGGGTAACAGTTTGGATAATATGTTTGGTTGCTAAGGCTAAATGTTGAATTCCCGAACCGCCATTAGCCTCAATAAACTGCTGAATTTGGGAATTAGGATCTGTAGGTTCGTTGATATTAAACTGTACTCCCCCACTAGGAGCGATTAAAGCCTGACTAGCTAATCCTGTCCGCTTGGTTTGAATCTTAAATGTCTGCTGGGTTTGAAAACCCAATAAATTTTGATACAAGTTGACGGCGGGAATTAATTGCTCGGCAGCGACATTTAAAACGATATGATCGATATTGGTAATATTGGTGGCAACTGTTGCTGGGACTGTAACAGGTCGATTGGTTTCAATTAAGGTGTGTCGTAAACAATTCCAGCCACCAATTTGAGCATATTTAATCTTTCCCTGCCGTGATTGAAAAATTTGCGGAGTTTGCCAAACTTTTACGCCCAGATAGTTAGCTTGAGCCACAATTGATTCAATATTCTGCACTTGAAAAGCAACATCGGCAACTCCTGGAGGGTGAAATTTTAAATAATCGGCAACTGGACTAGCAGAGTTGAGAGGAGAAGAAATTTTTACATGAATATTATTAATTGCGATCGCTATCATCAGGGTATGACTGTTGCTGATACTGGAAATTGACTTAAAACCCAGACAACTAGTAAACCAATTCTTGGTTGCTAGGGCATCTCGGACATAGAAATGCACGTGGTCGATTTTCATAAAATCAATAATAATGACCCAACTATTTACAATTATTTAGTAGCGCAGATTAAACCAAAGCGAATCAATCCTCGGCGATAACCTTCACGCATCAAATTAAGGGATAATGCTCCTTGAATAGTTTTCCAGCCTGCTTGCCATAAACCGATAATGGCTTGAGGAGCGATCGCTGAATCGATGACCACATCCCAAAAAGGTGCAACCGCCATTGACCAATCATCCACTTGCAAATTTTTAAATCCACAATCTAGGGCGATCGCCCGATATGCTGATAAAGGAATTACATAGGGCAAACAATAGACGCGATAAATTTCTTGGAGATGCTGGATTTCATCTGGGGTTAATTCACCCAAACCGAAATTAGTTTCTCGGTGACACCAAGTAGCTAAAATTAATTTTCCCCCTGGTTGCAATACTCGATAACACTCCTGTAAAAATTTAGTCTTATCAGGCATATGTTCGCCGCTTTCTAAAGACCAAACCAAATCGAAAGTATCATCTTCAAAGGGCATCTCTAAAGCATTGGCAACTTTAAACTGAACTTGCTTTTCTAAATCCGCTGCCGCCGCCCTTTCTTTGGCTCTAGATGCCTGTACGGGAGACAAAGTAATCCCTGTGGCTTTTGCTCCCAACTTGTGCGCTAAATATAAACTGCTGCCACCAATACCGCAGCCCACATCGATTATGTTTTGGGGTGCATCATCTGGTTTGATTTTCCCCCAAATCAGCAATTCTTCAATCAGGTCAATTTGTGCCTGACGACGCTCTAGTTTATAGTTACCACCTTTACCGTAGTAACCATGGTGCATATGTTCGCCCCAAATTTGTTCCCAAAGTCCGCTAGAGGCATCATAAAATTCACGAATCTCTCGATCGAGGTTGTTGCTCATGAGATAGATTTGGAGAGCTTTCTGTGGCTCAATTCTAATTTTCTACTTCTATATTTAGGTCACAATCATTAGGACTATCAGAGCTTAACTATGTATTTCTTAGCAAAACAATTCAAAAATTCACTCTTTGTCATCTTCACAATATCTTTTGAGAATTTTCCTAACAGATAGTTTTGCTCAATTCTTACGTCGTCAACGAAGGGGCTTTAAACCCATGATTTTTGGTAAAATTCGCACCAAGGATGTATGGTGGACAAATCAAATTAGCATGGCAGTAAAATCGGGTATCAATTTCGTAGGTAATTAGTTGAGGTCGTTCTACATACAGCAATAAAATTAAGATTATGGGTTTAAAAGCAGTTTTATTGAATTTTAATGGTGTAATTATTAATGACGAGGCAATTCATCAGGAATTAATCAACAATATCCTCTTAGAGGAAAACTTACGTCCCGATGATGATGATTATAAACAATATTGTTGGGGAAAAAGCGATCGCACTTGTTTAAAAAGCATTTTGGCAAGTCGTGGCAGAATTTTGCCAGATAAATATATCAATAAGTTAATTGCCACTAAAACTACAGCTTATCGCCAGAAAATAGAGCAATTAGCAACTTTACCTCTATATCCCAATCTAATCGAGTTTTTAACTCAACTAAAAACCCAAGGATTAATCATCGGACTGGTAACTGGAGCTTTACGTTCTGAAGTTGAGTTTATCTTACAAAAAGCGGAAATAGCTCAGTATTTTACTATTATCATTGGCGGGGATGATTTAGAAGCTAGTAAACCAGAAGCCGATGGCTATTTATTAGCCATAGAACGTTTAAACCAACAACAACCCCAGCTCAACTTAAAGCCTTCAGAATGTTTAGCAATTGAAGATACTACTGTGGGTATTGCCGCAGCTAAAAAGGCAGGTGTGCAAGTAGTTGGTATCTCTCATACCTATCCTTTACACATGCTGCAAAGACAAGCAAATTGGACAGTAGATGATTTTCTCGAAATTGAACTAGACCGTGTAGAGCGCGTATTATCTCAAAAATAAAGAAAAAGCAACAGGTAAACCAATAGGCTTAGTCAGAATGCGAATAGCAGCTAAAGCTGCTAGATTACTATTTAGAGGATTAACGATCGCTTAAGAGGATTAGTGTATCTTTATTTTAGGAAAAAATAATTAGAGAAAAATTTTAATAAAACCGTGAATTTACAAGAAATAGCTGCTCAACTAGAAAGCCCTAATTCTAAAGACCGTCTACTAGCTTTGACTTGTTTGAGGGAAGTTGCACCTCAAGATGCTGTTCCTTTAATTAAAAAAGTATTGAACGATAAAATATTGCCCGTGCGTTCGATGGCGGTGTTTGCTTTGGGAATAAAACCGACTGAAGAATGTTACCCCATTCTAGTAGATTTACTCGAAAGTGACGAAGACTATGGCATTCGGGCTGATGCAGCAGGGGCATTGGGGTATTTAAACGATATTCGTGCTTTTGAGCCTTTGGTCAGGGCTTTTTATGAAGACACAAACTGGCTGGTGCGCTTTAGTGCCGCAGTTTCTTTGGGTAATTTACAAGATATTAGAGCCAAAGAAGTATTAATTACAGCCTTAGATAGCGAAGAAGTAATCTTACAACAAGCGGCGATCGCGGCATTAGGAGAAATTAAAGCGATCTCGGCAGTAGATAAAATTCTTAATTTTGCTAATTCTGAGGACTGGTTAATTCGGCAACGGTTAGCTGAGGCTTTGGGTAATTTCAATACAGATAAAAGTATTTCTGCCCTTAAATTTCTGGCTAAAGATATTCATCCCCAAGTAAAAGAAGCTGCTCAAATTTCTTTGCAGCGTTTGGGGCAATAGTATCTTCAGCAATTAAATAAAATCTTTTCTCGTAGCGCGATCGCTTTAATTTTCTTAAGTTCCCATGGCTAGAACAAAAAACTTAAAATAGTAAGAGGGAGCTTCAAAGACGGCACATCTTTATTAAGCTCCCCAAGATTTTATATAACCTTAATCTAAATTATAGCAATGGCTGCCAAACAAGATAAACAGAATACTGAATTAATCGAAATTAAAACTTTGATTAGCGATCGCTTTAATCAATTAGATCGCAAACTTGATGAAACTAAATCCGAACTCAAACAAGATATTAGTGATATTAAGGGCGATATTAAAGCCCTTCATGTTGAAGTTCAAGGTTTAGAAAAACGATTATCTAATGTAGAAAATTCCGTGACTAAAATTCCCGAAATCACTGAAAAGTTTGGGGAGTTGAAGAACTGGAGGCAAACAGCTTTGGTGATTATTGCAGGTGTTGTCAGTGCTTTTCTTGGTTGGATTGCTAGAGGCGGTAAAATTTAACTATTGAGAGCGATAAGCCTACGGCATGGCTACGCTACGCACTTCTGAAAATCTTTTCTCGTAGCGCGATCGC
>JAAUYH010022354.1_pt1 | contig 12888 bp, 6 predicted proteins | sample 7278061 | NCBI WGS metagenome assembly JAAUYH01 (sample SAMN14350203, study PRJNA611818) | marine sediment metagenome | isolation source: surface marine sediment (0.6m) | place: French Polynesia: Moorea | collected 2018-08
ATTTTGACATTTTCTTGTCTACTCATGAACTCGGTCAATTTATGTCTTCATTTTTAACTCTGAATAATCTAGTTAATAAAAGACTTCACAGTAATCAGCCTACTGGGTTGACCAACATTAGGTTTTTTCTCAATTTAATAGTTCATTTTGTGCCGACAAAATAAGATCTATGTTAATAAGAAAGGTGGTACAGTTTCCTTTGAGGCTTCGAAAGAGGATCGGGTTTAACAATAAATCGGTAATGCGGCAATGTTGTGCTCTGAAAAGTTTTATTTTTATGTTTAATGTGCGGGCTTTATCTCGCTTATAATTTAATTAATGATGTTTGCAAAAGACTGTTCTACTGATTTGAAGTATAGGAAGTTCAATCACAAAACCAGATTAAATTCATTCGAGAATTAAAATCTCTGAGAATTGAAAAGGCAATGTTCCGAAATTATATGATTCTGAGAAATTTTAGTAAGCTTCTCTGGGAACTCAAAAAGAGCTTATCGATGTGTTGCTTGTATAAGGATGTATTCGATGTGTGAACTCTGCTGAGAAAGTAAATTGCTACAGTACGCTTTGATACCACATAAAATCGATGGGTAAATAAATTTGAGCAAGAGTAAAATTCAATGCCGGATTCTAAATTGAAGGGACTAAATGGATAAAAATTAAGATTGAAATGCAGCATAAATCAAACAAGCATTCCAATTTCGTGAATTAATGCTGGGAATACACTTCTCTGGGTGCTGTTACCTGAGTCCGCCCAGCTATCTGATCCATGACCATTCATTAATTGATTCTTAATCCGATCAAAGTAGCTCAGAAAATCTAGTAAAGGACAGGCATCGGCATATTAGTGCTTTGTATGGAAACCATAGCGAAATTAATTAATATACGCGGTAAATAAATATGCAGTAAGAGTAAGATACCTTCTGTTTCGGACAAATCCGATTACTTCGGCGCAGGGAAATATGTGTTTCTGTAAACTAGTGAATTTTTGTATTCTTCGATAGCTCTCGAAGAGCGCAGCATGCCTAAACAAATCGCAATAGAAAGCTAATTGGTGCTTTTACGCTTTCAAAATCTAAAATCGTCTAAAAATGCTCTCTAATCCGAACATGTAAATTTATTCAAAAAGCATTGAGTTCCCTCGATTTCGATAGAAGTCAGTACCATAGTATGAGTGCGACGGCTCACACCTGCTTTTCGAGTTACTTTTTAACGGAAATGCATTGAACAAGCGAGCAGTTTTATTTCCTCGTCTGATTTACGAGCTTATTGTGCTCGCTCTACCGATCTCGCATATTCGGCTCATTCAATGGAGACATCCTGCGCACTTTTTCAGTCCATCACACGTGAGGCTGATCTCAATTTTTCAGGTGGAATTTCTTTGACTTCTGCCTCGCTGGATTAAGTGCAGAATAAGCTATCAACTGGAGAACCCTAGTTGTGCCAAGGACTCTTCGACTTTTCTGTGACAGCAGTGGAACTGACAATATTTCCATGCGCTGGCTCACAATTCTTGAATAAACCGTGATTCCAATTCGCAGACTGAGACACAATTGCGTAAGTTATTTGTACCGTTCGGGCGTGGGAATGATAATAGCTTCTTTCTGCCCACAGAATACAGACGACATGATTCAAATATGGTAATAAAGGCATGAGTAATGAAATTTCTTTGATATTCGTGTCCATCCATTGAACAAAGTTCGAACTGATCAATTGCACGGGAAATATCACTTAGGGAGATGCACTTGGTATTGCAAGATTCAACTCTTGCTTGAGCCTGCCGAAATGGCAGCTGTCACAAGGTTGAGTTTTCACATTAATATTAATTAGTAATGCGTATAGAGCCACATGGTTTCGTGCAGATCTTTTTCGCACACGAAAGGTCCTGTGACACCGATATGAGTCAAATGTCAACTGCACATTCCTATTTCAAGCTGTGAGGTAGCGTACATGGGCAAATGATCGAACTAAAAAGTGATAGAACGATTCGGCACCGATTGGACCCAAATTCAGGAGTACTCACAGAAAGCTGGCCCATAAAAAATGCGAATGCCGTGTCTCAACATGCTCCGCTTCATCAAGGAGGACTTATAGATAACGAGTTCTAGATCCTCTGAATACAAATGGTGCTGGATCAATGTCACTAGGGGCATTCACTCAAGACAGAGCAGATATTCCACGGTAATGAGAGACTTGCAATGTCCAAAAATCAATGCAGACAAAACTCCATGTGAATCTCAGCTGGCGTATTTTACAGCGTTATCTAGAACGGGATGTATAGCAGACTCATCTATATTCCAAGCTCCGCCACAGAATGGTTGGTATTTTTCATTCAATGACTGTAGGGCTACAAAATGCGTAATTGAGGTTTCTGTGTTGACTACAGCAAATCGTTTCCTTTTCACTAGTGGGAAACGCGTATTGCAGGATATTGATATGGCGATCGTACAAGTTCAGATCTATCAAGCTCCGGGTCCTCCGTTTCGAAATGGAATTGCGATTTTGCGGATGTGGAGAATCAAGCACCGCAGAAAGTTGAAATTAAACGTTCTCAGGTTCACTTTCTCGAAAAGAACTCTAATTAAGATAAGCCATAACAATCCCTTAAAATTCTATTACAATTCAGCTTCGAGACTTTACATGTCGATTGATATTTTATTTAAATTATGTTTTACTCTATTAGAAACTCGGACAAACCTGCGTTGAGTTGAATCAATCATAACCCCAATAGCGCACAACTATGAGGAGTTAAAGATATAATGTATGTAATTTGTAAAACGCTCAGGAGACTTATCGATCTCTCAATTCATAAACTTATAGTATTTCTACTCTGTGCTGCATGAATTAACACTTAACAGGTAAATGGCATGAAATAAATGGGACAGGGTATTCTGGCTGTAACAGCATCTTAATTTCAACATATTTAAATCAACAAAGAGCAGTGCCAATTTTTTGACTGTGCTTGTAGCGCCATATTCGCCAGGCCGGCTTCTGTTAATGTCTCCAATCATTTCCCATCGCCCTCTCTCCGAATATTGCAACAATGCGGTGTTGCATATTTTCATCAAACGTGATAGCAATGTCCATTCTAACATGTACCATTACTCAATTCGAGTTGATAAAAATAAATATAATCCAAATTCACCGATTCTTTCTATTCTTCCTAATAGGATACGGAAAAATAAATCGGATATGAATCATTAGGGAATATATTAAATATTTACATGTTCAGGCTTATAATTGAAAGGTAATTTTCCTTTATGATCGGATCATACGGCTGAAGTTGAATCTTTGAAATTTAATATGCAGTGCTCATTTCGGTTCAGTACTACTCAATCTATTGTAGTAGCTGGGATGTAAAATTAAAAGTCAGTGATGAATTTACTGATGCTTGTAATTAGAAATAAGGTGAGTGCCTTTATTTTTTTTCCAAAGTGCGGAATGGTTCCAAATCGAAATACTGCTGCGGTAATGAACGAACAGTGATAGGTGCGTTGTCCAATACTTTCGTAACACAAGTAGAAAGTGTTCAATAGGGAAACTATGTTAAATTGCTCCGCACAGAAGTATTTGATCAACTTTTGTCCTAATCAAGTCGGACTCGTCAACAGGTATCCTTGTTTTTTCAGACGACTGTGTTGGATTTTGTGATTCAAGGTATATTGTTTTTCTCAATAGTCGAAAATAATAACTTCATAAAGATTGTTCGTTACAAAAGAATTGTTCTTAAGAATCCTATGAAGTACATGAACTTTCTGGTTGGGACGACAACTTCAACTCTTCTTATAGATAGTTTGAAATCTCTTTCGAAAGATGGATAGAAGTACTTGGTCATTATATCTATGTGTTTGCTACATACTCATCTAATAATTCAAAAGGATACGATACACGCCTGCCGGTACTTTCGACATTCGTATTAAGCGGGATTCAGAGTGCTGACAAAAGAATTGAATTCATAGTGCTTTTATTTGATGTTTATGGGAAATGTTCAAGAAATATTACTCCTGTCATCGGAGACAAATTAGAAACAAACTGGAGAATTGCGAAGAAATGCAACATGTATACTGTCTGTATCTACTTAGATGCAGCAACTACAGATTTAATCGAGCGTCTATTGAGGTGTTCTAATCGCACAGTGTAATAATCGAAAAGGTTCCTGCATTGGTTTCTAAACTGCGTTCTGAATCCTCGAATCGAATTGAAAGCTCTCTGGAGCAGCATACTTCGATGATCATTCACTTGCCTAATGTGCAATGGAAAATTAAATCGGTGAGAATTCATTCCAAAAACTGGGAATTACTGCCATCGAATCACGCATGTTGACACCTACAAAAGACAAAGCTGTCGACGAGCTATACAAGAAACTTTAAGATCTTGAATTAGTGCCAAAATGTTTGCAAAGTGACAATATAATTTGTTACGATTATGTGTAATTATTGGCAGCGTAATGTCGGCTTGCCCAGAAATTAAAGAAGTTCTATTTCCTACTGCGAAAATCTTGCTTAATCTTGCGTTTGAATGTGACCGAGTGAAAATTAGTGTAGAGATGCAACAGAATTGACATTAGAAGAATCTGTATTCATATAAAAATTAGGAAGCGTGAAAAGTGTACGTAACAATGCTAATAAAAGTCATTATGTTTCATTTGTAGAAAAGGCTTTGAAAAAAGCTCTTTATTCCAATCCGTGTTACTACGAGTACATTGATACAAGCTTTTTGCTTCGAACATCCAATACTTGCGAAATTGTATTCTCTAAAACTGAAACCGCATTGATTGATCATGTTAGAAAGCATGTATCCGTCGAATCAGGAGCAATTAATCAGATATCTGGTGTATTCAAAACATGGACAATATTTTGAAAGAGTAAAATAATTTGGATCTAATAATCATTTATTCTACTTCAAGCGGGTGCAAGATAATGTTCTGTATTCTAGATTTGAGAAAATAGTAAATAAAGCATGCACCCTTCCCTAACTCTCCACCCCACTCCCCGTACTTACGAATTATAACATTTTCGTAGAGGATGGATGATGCTTTAGTTTGAGAGAGAGGCATACGCTAAAACGGCATCACAATGTCATATCCAAAAAGTTAACTTTACCTCCTTTTTCACTAAAATTGAATCATCCTTCATTCTTCGGATTTTGGATTAATTTGTCTTTCTCGTATATTAAGTATCAGCACTTTCCATATTTCCATCTGATAGTAGAAATTTTTGGGTTGAAAAATATTGCTACTTTATATTACGCTTCGAAGAGGCAATGTAGGGCAATACTATTTTGCACATCCCTATGGGTAGCGACGTGCGAATGTATTTGCTTTTACTGATTGCAAACGCTCACACTTCCAGCATTTGGAGACATAGCATGTCTCTAATGCGAAAGTGCTACTTGAGAGAGCAGCGCTTTATGCCAGGACTCTCTTCACGGGATTTGTCAAAGATTGATGAGGCACAGACTCGGAACATCTTGGAATTAACTGTTCGCACGATTCACACGCTGTGCGAAGTATTGACCACTATGCATTCTACTCAACTTCTAACCAAGTGTATTCCTTATTGTTCGACTACAGTGTAAATCCAAAAACTTTATTTCTCTCGGAGCAGTTGCACCAAATAACTGAAGTTGAAGCGATCGAGAAGAGTCTCTTCTTTACGAAATATAGCGTCTTAATTTACCGCATTTTACTGCAATGTGGATTAATCATCGATACGTAGAAACGAGAAACAGCTGCACTCGTGAGAAGACTCTAAAGGTGTAGAATCATAGAAGGCTTCTCGCAAAAGCCCGATAACTGATAGAGATGGCATGGGGTTCTGATGCAGATGTTCGAATTTCATATCGCCAATGCTTTGCTGTCGTCCAATAGTTCGATTTAGTCGTCACGGTGCGTCAGATCCTGCGCAGATTGCCGATACAGCATGATTCTTGTGTTACCATTACGTCGAAATTTGATACCTGTATTCCGTTTTTCTGAAGTAGACAATTATCTTGAAGAGTAGTCCTCAAGATGATGAAGTACGGTAGATCACGACGTAATGCTGGCACAGATAATTCCAATAGTATCCTTCTACAAGATATGATTAGAACTCCGCATTTCGAGGTGTTTGGGTTCAAATATACTTGCAGCACTACGGAATTAATCACATCGTGGAGAAATCATCACTAAGCTTTCCAGCAAAAACCAACTTCAAATTAAATATTGTAAGATATTTTTTGGAACAAAAATTATGTAGTCAGCGCCGTTCCGTGCATCAAGTAGTACTTCCTCCAACCTCCATTCCTATTTCATCTACTACATGATGACGAAAATGAAAACCATGCCTAGTCTCGACTACGCAAAAGAGAATTTTACCATGGTTTTCTGCCACGTGCCAGTTCTAATCATCTTGTTTTATTTTTTAGTACTACGGAGTATAAATGCGACTACAATTTGCAATTGACTAGGCAGCACACCAAGACATTGTAAAATATTCGTCAAAGGTTGAGAATGCCTCAGATACACTAGAATTAGCCATGTAAGTACTCGGGTGCCCTACGCATAGCGCTGCTAGGAAATCGCTCAGGCTATTGAAGAACCTGTATGTATCGTCAGCAATCGGATTCGCAGCAGTCTCAGTGAAAGTTCATAACTGCAATATCCAAGGACTTAACTTGTAGGGAATCAATTCAGGTATTCACGTGCGAGCAGACACAACACGTTTCTGATTTGAAAGTCCAACTCACTTGGAATTTTTATCAAACGTCGCCCGGACTGAACGAATGGTCATGTGCCTGGCAAATCTAACTATTGGGCTATTTTAAAAATACAAGATGCTGCTGACATGTTCGGGTGATATTGCGAAAGATTTTCCTTCTTTCGCTCACATGCACCAATGAGATGGAGCTCTGCTGCCCTCTACAGTACTTTATTGCTCGGACATTCCGATATTCTCTTTGGTATATTATGCTTTGGTATCCAAGAACACCCCTGTCTTCAACAGTAACTTGGTTATTTCTACAAAACTTGAAATTCCTTCGAGGATGGGTCAGTGATGAATCAGAAGAAGACAATAAATCTTTCAAATCGAAAATCGAAAAATTTATGAGGTGAATTTTAGGTGATTAGTATTTTTCTTACTCAAAAACAATTTGAATCATTGAGGACATCAAACCAGACACTACATTCGACTGGAAATTGAGAATCAATCGCTGCGTAGAATGATGGAGCATACCAAAAAAACCGTTCTCTGTGAAAATATCCAGACGACCGGAAGGTGCGGGTTCTCATTGCGCACCCGCATTGGTTATTGCTGTTTTTTAATTTGCTTGATTGTCAGACATTTCTCGTGATGTTTGCATTGATTGCTGTTGAACAAATGAGGAAAAACAAGCTAGAAGCTTTACACTAACGGTCATGAATTTCTATATTTTTTGGAGGCGGTAGTGCCCAAATCCGCAAGTAGAGAGTGACAGCTTATCTCGAAGTGTCTCGATTACAAGATCCTCGAATTTTCACATTTCTGCTTCACATACCATTCATTCTGCAAATACTTCTGGAATTAAGTATGGTGCTATATTGCATGCTATTTCGAACTGTTGCTTCAGTTAAATAACATCGTGAACTGAAAATTTAAGCAGTTTCGGTTCTTGGAACAGTAATTTGTTTTACTGTACCACTGCCATCAACTGTAGTGCGTACCCTGGAGAAAGTTCTAGATAGCAATTCTAAACCCTAACCGTTGAACACAACTCACCACAATTTTCCGAAAAAAGAAATTGGATTGTTTACTACTCCGCGACTTATTGTGCTGTACAGTACCCTGGACAGTTTCCTACCACGCTTCTAATATCTACGGAGCACACACTTGTCCGTAGTATTATGGTGTGCAACCAGCAATGTAGCTCATTTTAAGGAATATCTACGGCGTATGACGCAAGTCATTACCTGGTCTTGTCACGATTAAATTTATCATGAACAATTTGCATCATTTTCCATTACATCCATTAGATAGGCTATGGTAAAGCCCTTAAAGAATAGGTTCGCAACTCATATGTCATAGACTAGTACGGTGACCATGAATGAGATACAAGCATGCAGTTCTCTACCCTTACACTATTGCAATTGTTAGCGAATCCACACAAATTAACCATCAAAAGGTGACGTAATCTGTGGACTTTTACTTGAATTGAATAGTTGTCCGCCATGAAGTCGATGGGCGCATTAGTTTTGGAAACGAATGTTTATAAAAATCAGAATACTATAGGGGACATCTAATTATCGCTTGCAGCTGTGTACACCTTGGCTTACGGAATTCGACAATCTTGTAGTGCAGAGATTTGCAGGTATCAGATCACAGCTGTTTTCCTGCTGATGCCACAAAGGCGTGATTGTACATTGCGCAACGTGTAGTGCACCTGGAGTTTAATATCACGAATCATTGTTCTTCTCTAATATTCAGCAGAACTGCAACCGTTACCCAGCTGCATTGTTCAATACTTTTTCATTTATTTTCCGCCGCACCACCAAAAAGCTGAATTATGAATGGACAGCAGGGTCTCCCACGATGCGTCCGTCATATCGCTCACAGCAATTTTTTTCAGCTGTCGACAACACACCTACTTATTGTCCATTGATCACCATCATGCTATAACTGATATCGAGGGGCTTCGCATCGAAACGCCGCACAACAGTCTATTTCGAACTTGCTATCTTCCTGAGAACCGAGATCCTACCATCACCCAAATGGTGCTGCTCCGTGATGTGTACGCCAAAATCAAAGCATGTCACGAGTACACCAATGTCGCTCACGGAAACACACAGGTCCCAATCGCTAGACGCTGTTCCGATATCGTCAACGCAATTCGTGATTTTGTCGGGAAGCGTTGCCACGAGCACCGATGTCTTTCGTCTCGAGGACTGGAGCATGCAATCTGCAAGGACTTGATCGCCATGGGACTCGTCAGAGTAGTGATCCCTGAGCCGAAATCGTGAGTACCATTCCAACTCGCCGAAAAATTGCCGAACTAACAATCGTTCAAGGTATGTTCCGAACAATTCTTCTTACTGGGCCGTGGTAAAGAACCGAGATCCTCGTGTGCAGAAAGGGCCGAACAGCGGTTATTTCTGGTGAAATTGTTAATCTCGTAGACAATTGTTGTTACACTCTTTGAACATTTGTGTAATGTGTTTATACTAAACTCTGTCACTAACTGCAATCCAAAGCTCGCAAACGAAGTCAACAAACTTTGAGTTTATTCAGTATTTCAATTCTAAGTAAAATCTTTTTGCTTTCGACTTCTTTCTCTCACACTGCCGCCGACATCTGAATTGAGAATTCCTCTACAACAAATGATATTCGAACATTCGTTCCTACACCTGTAGACCATGTACGCTGAGTAACGAGCAAGCATCTTGTTCGCTCCAACACGACTACCTCATGTACAGACGTACGAAGACAACAAAAAACGGTCAAGATGTTCAGAGAAGCAGAATAACACAAAGGAGGTAATCAAATTAGTGACTATGCGGATTGTATTTTTATCTAGTCTGTCAATCAGGACTTTGGTAAAATAAAACATGGAGCATTGAACAAAATTGTTCTAGATCTCCCCTCTGAAGAATGGTACAGAAGATTCACACTTTCTCATTAAACAGTCAAATGAGAGTATTGGTCTAGAATTTTACAATTCATGCGACACATCCGCTCGAAAAAATACTCTTATTCCCTTCTTCCTTTATTCTTACCAATTCTAACCTTATATTCGAAGATCAAATCATAATCTAAGCTCTTCAGAGGCATATGCTGGTGTGGCACCAAATGCATTGCAGTCTCGCGGGAATGAAAGAGAGCTATGATAACTACACAGGAAAAGTGACCAGTTCTTTCACCTGCGGAAATCAATGAGTGTAGGAAAGAAGCAGAACAATTCTGAGATGTAAATTCCTTCGCCTTTAAAATTTGCTTCGCAGTAGGTACTGGCTGTGCTGTACTGCACCATTCCATTTTGCAGCAACTTTTTTACTTTTCATACTAAAATCATCAAACGCAGCTTTATAAAGTTGGTTTCCTTCAATCGGCCTAGTGTTGCATCACGTTATTGATACACTTCTCGCAATAAATGCGGCCTACTTTACACGAAATTCTAATTTCAAAATATTTTGTCGATTCGGAAAAGGATGGAGCAGTCTAGACCAGAATCTCTTCGCACTTGCGTTGGAATTGATCCATATGAAGCATAATATCGAAGCATTGCGCGATGATGATACAGTTTTCCAACGGGAGAAACAAAATTATCAAAATACCGTTTTCTTGAAATTTTGATATTTGATACAATAAGTTTAACGATATCACGGAACAGTATTGATAACAGAATATCTTTTCCATGTGCTCTGATAAGAAAACGTGCAAACCTATTTTAGATTAGACTATGAATAGAGGCCATGTATTTACCAGAAACGAATGAAATATTATAGTAAAACTACGGGAATTGAATTGTGCTTCTCAAGAATAAATAGGACTGTGGTAAGAGGGTCGCTATGCGAATGATAACGGACTATTGTGCGAGAATATACACGGAAATATCCAACAACTGATCTGCGTTAAAACGCATTTCATAGCGCTGCTACGGGAAACGTGTAATGCTGGCAGCTGTATTTCTGATTAGAGACGAAGTCTCAGGACCATTTCATAGCGTACCTACTACAACAGAAACAAATAAGTTTTTTCTAACTGTTACTATCATGAAAGACCATTTATTTCAATTCATCGGCTCTTCCGTAGGTAGCCTACCATACCAAAATTTGTTAGTGTCGTTGGAAAGAAATTAGGGACAGCATGAAAAATAGAAGTATACTATTTTTCTCGAAAATGTTTTAACTAATTCGGAATTGAAGACCATAAAGCATGAAAGTCATTGTTCCGTTCAGATTAAATGGCCTACATAAAATTTGGCAGGAACAGAGGAAAATGAAGGATTAGCATTCCACTGTCGGACGAAAAATCTCTTAATTGGTTTTACTGAAACTGATTACATATCGAAAAGTACGAGACTGGATCACATCGAACTGTCTTTTGAAATAAATAAATATTTAACAGAACTCAATTTAACGTTCAACTTTTAAATATTGAAAAAAATGGTTAAAACGAAGTCTCAACAGCCAGAAAATTGGAAATTTCTGAATTCTAGACAAATCAAAAGTATCACAGGGAAACCACGGCATGGATGATATCGCTTCGAGAGACCATTTCGGACTATTGTTCTTTGCAACATGAAGAGATGACCATTGTGCATGCAATGATGAATGAAGTATGTAGCTTCCTTACTCGTTTTTGATCTCTAAAAGAATGTACGAAGCACACATAATTAAAAACTCTGATCTGTATTTTACAAGCCGGAAACCTTGGATGAGTATTTGGTTCATGGTCTAATGTTTGTGCGAATTCGATAGTAGTTGAATAATTTCCTGCTGAAGAGACCCAAAGATATCGGTTTCTTGATTAAGGGTTTTTACTACCGTACCGTTCGAAAAAAGCAAAAGTCGTAAAGGGAAGAAAGACTCTTGCAGAGAGAGAACAGTGCTGTGTTCTGATCTTCGAATGAATTGAAACAGCAGGAGGTCAAAACTGGCTCCAAGTACAGATGAATTACAACAAACATGGAATTTCACTAATTTGGGAGTTAGCAAGCAGTCCAAGAATCAGCAATGCTCTAAAAACAGAGCTCTAACTGTATTTTAAAATGAAGAGGAAAGGTTGTGCATAGTGTGGCTGTTCAAATTAGCCTTGTCCCATAAAACATGAGAAGGAAACAATCGATGGGGCTCAAGCTAGCAAAACCGGTGGCCGAGAAATCGGCAGCGCGTAGGTTATATAATGCTAGGTAGATATGATGGAAACGCTACACAGAAAGCAGATACTGGACTGTGTAAGCCTTGCTGACAGAACATGTGTGGCACTTCCCGAAGAGAGCTCTGAGACCTCCGCCAGGAAAGCCCTCGAGGTGCTTGAAGTGTAGGAAGAGCTTGCACAACTGTAAGAGTACAGATGGTACCCGATGAAATCGTGTCGACGGTAAAATCGTAAAATGTCCCAGGTCCAGTTTGAATCATGGAAAGTTTATATTCAGATGTATCTGTAGGAAACAGTTCTGCCAATCATTACACATGGAGTTCAAGAAAAAAAATTTTCAGGAGTCCACAAGAAGATAAAAAACCAAAACATGAAAGGAAAATGCAGAAAATTATAACGAGTTGTGAGAAGAAGTGAAGAATGAGAGAAATAGTGTTTCGGATGGGTTACGATTTTTTTATTTGTGCCTGGATATTACGTTGAAGATATTTGAGATGCTACCTAAGTAGTTTGTTCCGCCACTTTGCTCCTGTGATGCTCCTAGAAGTTTCACTATAGAAAGTAAAGACCTCTTCATTTGTCTTGAGCAACTAGAGTTATTTGTCTTGTAGCTTCTAGTTCACATCAATGAATTATCGAGCACAGGCGATTGAGAATAGCAAACTATTCCGACTTCAGTAGATCCGTAAATAACTGAATCAGATAAGAAATCTGATATATTCAAATACAAATATTTCTCTTTCTAGCGTCATATCGCTTCAACTCGTTTCACCGACATAGTCACGTAAATATTATGTGGGTATTTGACTATTTTACTATCAGTAACAAATGCGCTGAATGTTTATATAAGGACAAATTTCGCTTACTGCTCGTTTGCACTGTTTATTGCTGACAATAGTACAAAAGATTTAAACAAATCGTCCAAAACATGATTCAGTTTTAGAAATTTTGACGCACTTTGGCTTTAAAATGACAGATAAATTCCTCGTATCTACAATCGCTGATCTAGATGTCGCAACTTCTTTTCTCCAGCCAACATGGCAATGTAAAAAGCAGAAAA
>JAAUYH010244655.1_pt1 | contig 12886 bp, 6 predicted proteins | sample 7278061 | NCBI WGS metagenome assembly JAAUYH01 (sample SAMN14350203, study PRJNA611818) | marine sediment metagenome | isolation source: surface marine sediment (0.6m) | place: French Polynesia: Moorea | collected 2018-08
CACAAATTGAGTTTCCAGAAGAATGTAGTTCTTGTTATAACTAGTGCCTCACACTTTTTCTAATTCGCCTCATTTGTCTACCTCGACAACGACGTTTTCATTTAACCAATTTGGAAGGATACTTTTCTTAATATAACTTAAAATTTTTCATTAATAGTACTATTTGTATAATTACAGTCTCGGCTTGATATCCACTCTGTGTCATGAATTGGAGTGCCTTTAATGAGTACCAGGAATCGATACACGAGATCATCTTTACGATGCTTTAGGATTTCTTCATCAACCAACTCGGATCAGTCTACAGTTGGAACAGGATCTGGTTTAATCATGACAGAGCAGATACTTCATATGGCTTTTATGAATATGGTCCGTATGCATCTTGTTTATGAAATCATTTATTATAACATGAGATGATGGTTTGAGTCACACGGCATTACCTCCACGAGCTCTAGTACTGTGAAATGATCAAATCTATTTGCGGACAAATACAGATTTAGATGATGGTATGGAACTCGCGGACAATATCGCGATTGGAGATGGATTGTGCTCACCGACGGGAAGATCATGTCTCGTACGTCATCCCATATAAGATGGTCTCCTACTGGATTCGCTAATGGATTGGAAAGGCCATCAGATCTAGACCCTGGATTTTCAGTTGTCTACTCTGTGTCTTCTATCTTGGAAGGGCTGAGTGTGAGAGTTGACGAACTTGATACAGATATTGCGGGCTCGAATTACCTCATAAGAGAATCAATGTGCTTTGCAAATTCCTTGTTCGTAATAATGTCAGAGTGATCATCGGCAATTGACCGATGCACAGCATTTGCATCGATCACCTCAGCAAGAGCCAAGACTCAAATGAGAGTATATGCTTGGAGTGTGAAATTTTCATTGTGTTTGCGACTTGCGAATAATCAAAAGTAGGGCAGGGTCATCTTAAATATAGTATAGAACTCAGACTTTATATATTACGTTACTGCACAAGTTCGGTCGGGTGTCCGGTTGAAGGATGTCTCTGGCGTTCTAGAATATTTTTAAAGAAATGCACGGGTTGAAAATTCTTTGATTTCAAAGAGAAGCAATTAATGTAATAATTCAATGACTAAATATATTTGATCCGTTACCGTACGAAACACAGCTTGGCAATATTATTCTGATACTATGAACCTCGCAAATGAATTTTTACATTAGTACGATGTCGGTAGTCCCTAAAATATGGTATGAGAATCATTTAAACTTACCTTATGTTCGGGAAGGAGTACCCGCATTGTCTTCCCAACCGACAAGTAGTAAACTGAGAACGAGAGTAGAACGTTTTTTCTTCATCTTCTGCTTAGAATTTCAGAATCAAATTCGAAAGTGGACTGACCGAAGTTAGTTATTCCAGCTACTGACGGGAACTCCCAAGACTTGCTCTAATGCGACCTCTTCGGATCACAGTATTTTTTCCACAGCCGTTCAGGTTGTTAAAATACAAACCATAATAGTTTATAACGCAAACCAATACTACCGAACTATATTTGGACTCAAATTTTGATGAGTTGGTAGAGCTTTACGGCGAAATAGACGACAAAAGAAGTGATAATCCGATTTCATTAAGCCTTACATCAACTGTTTATCAATTTCGTCGTGCTGATGTAACAACTATTTGAGTCCATGCAGATGTCTAGACAAACTCTAGACCTACCATAAAATCTAAGTGCATCGATCACGCAGACCATTTCACATTTCTATTCGTCTACAGTATTAAACCGCTTTCAACATGTGTTACAACATGAATCAATTTTCAATACAACATTTCAACATACTGTATGTACTTGAATAGTATTGGCATTGAACCGAACGAATTAAGTTCTAGTCCACTTACTTCCATAAAGTACAACCAGACATTTATGAAGTATAGAATTCGTCGTCCAAATTCTAAAGCGTTCCAAGCACTTCTGAATTTGAAAAGTAGTGCGTATAGCTGCTATCTGGCTTTGTAATTAAATATCTAGCACGGTCCTTGGCCTCACATGTTGTTATTATGGTATCGTACAAGTTATCTGGCGATGGCTCGTAGAGAAAGTTTGTATTTCGTTTCTGTTGAATTTAACAGAAAATGAAATTCAGACATTAATACCTGTCGTTTACTCATGAAAGTAATTAACGGCTTAATTTAACGAATCCCAGTTTAATAAATGCAGTCTTGCAGAACTTTTCTCGTACTTTGATACTCGTAAATAAATTGAGAATTTTGGTTCACCGACCATCGTCACAAATATGGGACACAAAAAACTTTTAGCGTTTCAGATGGCGCAAAGCAAAGACCGGCAATTTCTTGCCATGCTATCACCGCTTAATTCTTCACCTTCATCAACTCGCAATCAGGATGAAAGTTTTTTGCAGATCATCTTCAGCTTCAGTGCATATAAATATTCCCCACTTAAAAACGTTCACTCTCACTTGGGTCTTGGCTGTAGCCGCACTAATCGATGGAAATGTGGTGGATCGGTCAATGTCTGACGACTACTGGAGCACTGTTACGAAAAAGGAATACTCGGAAAACATTGATGCGTTCGTGAGGCCGTACGAGCCTTCCACATCTGTATGCAGCTCGGCAACTCCTTTACCTATTCGTTCCGAGATAAAGGAAGCAAAACCGCCGACTGAAAATCCAGGGTCTGGATCTGGTGGTCACACCAATTCATTCCCAGATTCAGTGGGAGATATCGACCATCCTATGTTCGATAAACTGGAAGATATTTTCTTCCCTTCTGCGAGTTCTACTCCATCTATAATTCCAACAGCGTCTGCGAGCGACACACCATCCAATCAACCTGTTTACGACATTTGTGCACAGAAGAATGCATCAATCTGCTATGCAATAGATGAGTCAAGGTCTATCACAGCTGAAGATTTCAAAAAACTGAAAGATTTCGTGTTGAGGAGTTCCAATGAGTTTTCACTTACTTTTCGAGTCTCCAACCCGCAGCGGTCGCTTTCAATGATAAAAGCCGAGTCGTTCATCCTTTGACTTCGACTTATTCGGATTTCAGCAGCAGTGCGAACAGTATCGAACAGGCTCAAGGAAGCACATCAATTTTCGAAGGTGCGATGGGATGTAACCATCAGTTGAGGTTCGTAGATAGACCGAAATTTGTAATTCTTGCTACTGATGGAAACTCCAGAGACGAGCATTACGGTGGCATCTTTAAGCAGATAATATCATTTCAATCACCGTCGGGATTGGTGTAGACGTGAACGATGAGAGGCTGGAAAAAGAAGCCACGATTCCCCAACTATATTTCAAGGCAACATTCGAAGACTTGGATCTGCTTAGCCCTGAAATTGCCGATAAAATATGTGAGCACTCAATTCCACCAACGCCAACACCAATCGATTGCACCTGCCGAGGTGAACTTTATTAAGTTGGGAGTCTGTGCTACTGCCAGCTGGATCCTTGCTACTGCCCAGCTGAACCCTGGAAGAGCAAGCAATACTGCAAATGTTACAATGTCACGAATCAATCACCATGCCCATCGCGTCCTCCACCCGAGACTAAAACTCCTTCTCCATCACCCATCTGGCTTTAGCTCTTGAAATACCGAATCCGGTATGCTGATCAAGATTCTACGGCCTTTTTACTAATAACATGAGCGGAAGCAGCGAATTGGTGTCACTCTGGTTTAGCGAAACATAAATTTAGAGCTATCTCTTCTGTATCAGGTTTATTTTTACTCCTAATTGTATTTGAAGTGAAGCGTCTCAATAATCATTTCTTGTCCTTCACATACTATCATGTGACATCTTTGACGACAATGAAACACTGTCTTGCTTTGCGTTAGCCGATCTCGGGCCGGCATTCTATCTGTCTCTAATTTGCTTCTTGTACCACTGTTTTATTCAGCTCTGGGAGATTAAAAATGTAGACACCATCGTTACCCAATCGAGTAATAAGGAATAATTAATTCAGGTTTATTTCATTTACTAACTCCGAGACTACGGTACTGTACAGTATTCGAAACAAAAGTAAACTACCTGAATAAGCAGTGGTCGAAAATTACGGTCTCAAACAATAACTCGAACTGAAATACTTTATTTTCTTCGTAGTACACATAGAAAATAAACAATTCTTATACCCTACGTTATGGCACCTGTATTCTTTACAGTGTCCTTCTCTTTCGATTTCAACACCTAAATTTACATGTCGCCTCAGCTATGTAATTTACCCAACTCTCGAGAAACAACGCCCTTATCATGATTCTAATGCGTGCAACATTGGACTCACGGTCAATTACAGCATAGTCTCAACCAAAACGCACAGTACCGATACCGAACAACCCCGATGAATCGAACCGATAATTTGTTGACAACCACTAAGGGAGCGAGTCGAGGACAGGGTGCTAGACAATGTCGAAGCAAGTTAGAATATTCACAATTGTTACCGAAACAACCCGCGCACGCGACGAAGGAGAACGCTGCCACGACAAGAGCGTAGTGATTCAATAATAGAGTTAAAAGTTTACGACAAACGTTCTCAACTTCGATTTGATTCGACCAGGTTAGAGAGTGAAGGCGAGCCCATCATTGCGCCGCGGTCGCCGCGTTATTCCTCTGTTCGACGGAGGTCGAGCCGGAGTCGATGGGCAATTCGCTGAGTGCACGCTTGCTGCCGGGGGCCATCATCAGACTGATGCCCGTGAAGTTCAGCATGGCGGCGACAGCCAGAATCCAGCTGAGCCCGCCCGCGCTGCTCGCCGCGCCCAGCAGCGTGCTCACGGCGGCCGCCATGAGGAACGGCACCACAACGTTCGTGCGCGTCATCGCTTTCTGGGACAGCCTCGTGCTCACAATGGCGCGCACGTAGTACGGCACGACCAACCACAAAAACCCGACCGTGGCGAAGCCGAGCGCATGCGACCCTGTTACCTTCATCCGCGTGATGCCACCGATGACCGAAAGCGACAGCACCGCGCCGCCCGCGGGGAACACTTGGGACAGCAACGCGAGCGGCGCCAGCCAGGCCGTGGCGCACGTGAGCGAGAGTGCGAAGTGTCGTTTCGCGCCACCCAACTCGGTGGCGAGGCGTCTCGTAAACGAGCGCGACGACTGCATGATTACAGACGCGATGAGAACCAGAACGACGCCAATCTCACTTCGTAGTGGTGTTCCTTCAACGAATGCGTCGCGGATTCGCCCACTTCCAGCTACTGGTGGATTGTAAGTATTGAGTAGATGACGTCCCACCGATTGCAACTTGCGACCATGCTGCACCGCATCACTGTCGATGGTGACGTCCTCCTTCGCTGGCGGTTTCTTGAATGTCACGTTAAGTTGCACATCGGCTTCGGTGGGTGGATTGCCGTGGTGGCGAAACCTGGCCGGCTCGATTTGTTTCAACTCGGGCGCCCGTCCAGACGCATCCCAGATGAGAAGCGCGTACGCCATCATCATTAGCGCAGCGCCGCGTGTACGACGTTTTTCGGGCATTTCCCTCCGACTCAATACCGCGAAAAGGTACAAAAGCGGAAGTTCGGCGCCATCGATGAGCATGGTTCGGAGGGGCCCCGCGGAGCGGAGGCCGGCGGTCCACACGTAGAGCGTGGACGCGAGCATAGCGCCGGCCAGAATCACGCGTCGCGCTCTTCGGGCACCGACACGGCGGCCCTTCCAGGGGCGCTGGAGCGCGAGCAGGAAGATGGAGGCGCCGGCGCCGACGAAGAAGAGGTAGAGGGGCAGGGCGACCTTGTCCTGCAGGTAGTGGAAGGAGACGAACGCGGCGAACACGCGCGACGCCTTGCCGAAGATCAGCGTGCAGAGCGCGGTGGACGAGCGCAGTGCGACGACGCCGCTGCGCGAGCCGGCCACGCTGGACGCGCTGCCGCCCACAACCGTGCTGCGCGACCCCACGCGGCTGCCCTTCGACCCCGCGCCGCCCGGAACCACCAGATTATTCGGCATCGTCACGCCCGCGCGGCGCGCGATCCATACACCACGCCCGGCGTGCGTGGCAGCCCGTTCTAGCCCTCGATGCCGCGCGCTGCGGCAAGTTGATTGTCTGGGACGCGCGGTGGCGGCTCGAATTTGCGTTAATACTGGACGGCATTAATTGCTCGCGCTCGGGCTAACCCCGCCACCTTACAGGCACTCCCTCTGTTTTTACACGTGGACACTATTCCCCCGCCCAGCTCTCGACCTCCCGTCACCCACATTCACATCAATGCGCCTGATTTGCCGAGATCATGCCCAGAACCAACGCGCTGCGCGCGTTCGCCGCGTTGGGCGGCGCCGTGTTCCGCCAGTCTACAACAGTGAAAACATGTAAACCCAGAAGCGCGCGGTGGACGCTCTGTCGCGCGGAATCCACCGCCGTCGCGACGCCGTCGGCGACCAATGTTGCGTCATCCAACCGCAACATTATTGATGTGCTCCAGGAGCGCGGTCTGTTCGATTCCGGCACTGGCGACATCGAACTGTTGCGCGAGCACTGCAGTCAGCCACGGGTGGTATATGCCGGATTCGACCCCACCGCCGACTCCCTGCATCTGGGGAATCTGCTCGCCCTCATCTCCCTGCGATGGTTCCAATTATGCGGGCACCGTGCGGTGGCACTTCTCGGCGGCGCCACAGGGAGAGTGGGCGATCCTAGTGGGAAAAGCGTTGAACGGCCATTAATGACGGAGAATGTGCTGGAAGGCAACATCCGTGGCATCGAAACCAACATTCGTGCTATACTTGGCGACGACGCCCTCGTTGTGAACAACCATGACTGGGTCGGGCCGATGTCATTCCTCGACTTCTTGCGTGATGTTGGGCGTCACGCACGCGTGCCGACAATGCTGGCGAAAGATAGCGTCCGCAATCGGCTTGACAGCACGGAAGGGCTGTCGTTCACCGAGTTCAGCTATCAACTGTTGCAAGCGTACGACTTTATGCATCTCAGTGATGAGCACGGCGTGAGCATCCAACTTGGTGGAAGCGACCAATGGGGCAACATCACTGCGGGGACTGAGCTAACGCGGAAGCTGCGCCAACGTACGGTGCATGGCGTCACATTTCCGCTGCTCACCACTGCGGACGGGAAGAAGTTTGGGAAGAGCGAGGGCGGCGCGGTGTGGTTGAATGGGGAGAAGTTGTCGCCGTACTCGTTTTACCAACATCTGTTCCGCACAGAAGACGCAGACATCGGCACGTTTTTGCGGCGCTTAACGTTCCTGCCTTTGGACGAAATCGAACGTGTGGAGGCGCAGAAAGACCAGGCCAACTACGGGCAGAAAGTTCTCGCCGAGGAGGTCACGAGAATCGTGCACGGGGACGCGGGCGTGCGCAGTGCGCTCGCCGCGACGGAAGCGGCGAAGCCCGGCGGCAGCGCGGAACTGGACAGCGCCACACTCGAAGCGATTGCGAACGACATGCCGTCGGTGGAATTGGCGCGGAGTGACGTAGTCGATGCGACCATCGTGGACGTGATGGTCAAGGCGGGATTGCAGAAGAGTAAGGGTGAGGCGCGACGGCTGGTGAAGAATGGCGGTGCGTACGTGAACAACGCCAAAGTGACGAATGACAGAAACACCGTTGCTGCAGATGACCTAGTCGGCGGCTCCATGCTGCTTCTCGCAGCTGGCAAAAAGAACAAGATGCTCGTGAGAGTGCAGTAAATATCGGCTTCCGTTGTGTGCTCGCGTTTAGTAGGGAGTGTTTGGGCTATGCTGTTCATGTCCCAATGTAGCGTTCTCTCTCAGGTTCATTCTGTGCTACTGTAGATACCTCAACTCCATTCGGATTCGACAATGCACAAGACGGATGATAACAGACTAGCAAGGTAACCTGTCTTTCCGGGTAAGGCATAAGCACATTGCTCCGATGAAGAACTCAACAGTGAAGTTGTGCTCATTTTCTGATCATCAAGCCGAGTGATGTTGCTTCCAAGTGACTCTGCGTGATGCATTTACAGTTAGGCAATGCGTAATTCTCGCATTGAAAGAAGTCATAACTGCTCATCTGTCCACTCACCGCTGCGTACTGCAGTCATAATCTCATAGAACACTCGATCACCATTCGAGTGGATACAGTCATGATAAATAAAACCGGCCAATGGCAGCTCGTTATGCAAGCTTACGGCATCTTAACTGAATTATCCGTATCAGTTATCCGTGGCACTCTGAAGTACAGTACAAATTAACAAATTTCGGTAAGCGTCTTGTTAATATGGTAGCAGCCTCGTGTCGGCGGATAGAGGCCAATGCAGAGATCATGATTGGACCAGACATGCCGGCGAGCGAAATGAGCATTGAAAATTTTGAAACTAGTTAGAGAGTTGGCCTAACTAGTTAACAGCCCTCAATGATCGAGCCTGAGGAGAAATCGATCCAATAAAACAAGCCTGTCGCCCGACGATCAGCGCAACTGCTAATGAAGTGCATGTGAAAGGATGCGGTTAGCATAAGGGGATCTATTGCGCGGATTCTATGCGCGCGTTGGAATTATGCGACTTTCCGGTGCGCGTTGTGAGCGGGAGAGATCCCTGCTGCACAGTGGTGCACATTCGTCAATTTCTTTGACAAATTCTAGTAAATATACGAAACGCGGACAGAAACGAAGCATCTTGAAATTCGTCTAAATTTGGCGTGTTGTACAGTACCCACTGTTTGGAATTCGAGTGGAAGGCTACCAGTGTGCCAGTTGAGTGCGTGCATACAATTAGATACTCTGGTGTCGAATAAAGATCCTAGGCAAAACACCGTCAACGCGCTCAACTACACTCCTGTCGCGTGCTACTTCCACGACAATGCCTACACGTAAGCCAGCGCCGCTGTCATCGTAGTTCAACCAGTGCAACTAATTCACTCGCTAGGAACGCGCAGATTCCAGACCGAAATCCGCAATGGAGGCCTAGAAACTGAATTCAAAAGCTCCCTAACGCAAGTGGATCTGCTCTTCCACTGCAAGTGCTGGAAAGGTGGATTAGATGGAAAACACAACAAGCGCTCCAAGCAAGAAAGACGTGCACAAGTGATAGTGGAACGAGCCGGATGGGCGCCATGAATAGGACGACAATGACTCGAGTGCTGCGATCCAATAGCAGGGAGACATTCCGCGAGGCGATCTCTGCTCCCGCTTTGGAAGGCGCCCCCGCGGTGCTTTCGTGCTGCAAATATCTCATAGTCGCAATTGCGCGGTCATACTAAGTAAGATACGACCGACAAATATCTCACGCTGATGGAGTGGGCTGCGAGCGGCCCAGTAGCTTCGTGCGATTTGATAGCGCCGAATCCGAAAGCTACCGCACCGCATGCCCGCCAACGCCTACAATATCCGCGATGGCTGGCGCTTGTCGCAGGGGAGAAGTGAAATATCGGGCAGGTGTTGCACGATACTGATGGAAGATACACAGTGCTCGTCAGGAACCAAGCTCATGGCTGCAGCATACCCAAAATATCTGCCAAAAAGTGACTGAGCTGCTCATCCTCGCGGTGCTTATCAATTTTCAATTTTGAATCGAGACCCGCCGCATCTTGCGCCGCCGCTTTTCCTCGCGCCCACAATCGGTACGTTGCGAAGTGAACGGACTTTACTCCACTCGATGATAGTTGATAAGGTTCTACACCGACGATCGGTGGGATTAGGCAAGTCCGATATTAGGAACGGGTGTTTGTCGTAGATCGCAGCGATATCGGGTGGGTTTCGTGGCATGTTCGTTTTTGCCATGGCTTACTACCGTCTTTGTACATAGTTGCTACCGTGCGACAGATAGCCGTAGAATTCTAGCTCATCGTCGTATACGCGCACCAAGCAGCGCAGTGTGCGAAGAGCAGACACGAGGGAAGCCAAGTTAGTGGAAAAAAGGGAGATCGGATCAGGTAGTATAGTGAAAGGGCGGGTTATGGAGAAAATAAATGGGGAAATTGGTAGCGAAATGGCACTAACGTTACGGTGATAACAATGAGAATGATTAGCGGTGGCGTGGAGAGCTGGTTAAGAGGGTAGGAGGTTTATGTTTGCGACGAAGGGTAGGAGAGAAGATTCAAGTTAGTGATGGTCCAGTTGCAGAATCTTCACTGGCTGTGGAGGCCACGAATGAGGAGCTCGGTGAGGTGTGCGGACAGGGGCCACAGTCCGACGTAGCCGGCGCAGCGGAGGGGCTTGGAGAGGGGGACGTGGCGGTCGAGGTGCCAGCGCCAGGCGGCGTGTAGGCGCGTGGCGGCGCGGACGCGCACGACGCCGACGAGGGCGCCGCGCGGGAGGTCGGCGGGGCCGCGGCGCGCGGCGTGGACGACGGCCCAGCCGGCGGGCGGGGGCTCGCGCGTGTCGAACGAGCGCGCGCCGCGTACTAGGCGGCTGGCGGCGGGCTGCGCCACGGTCAGCGCCTGCAGTGGCGCGCCGCCGCGCTCGAACAGGCACTGCTGCAGAAAGCCCGCCCATTCGTTCCCACAGCGCGCCGCGTGCCCGATGGCCGCGCGCCCCAGCCGAGGCCCCAACCCCAGCTTGCTCTTCGGACGCACCACCACCCGCCGCGTGAACTGCAGCCCCTTGAACGTCGCGTCCTTCCACACCGAGCTGTGCGCGTCGATGACCTGGCACCACCGCCGGCACACCGAACGTAGACGCCACAACACGCCCGCGTTGCGGACGAATCGCAACACCGCCACCAGCACCTCGTCGGGCAGTTCTGGCGTAGGTGTAGACGTGGGCGTGGTGGTTTCTAACATCGTGGCGCGTGTGCTGGGTGTTAAATCAAGTATCGGTACGTCATCGTCCTTGTCTTCTTCGGGATGATTACTTGGCGTGGTCACGGTGGATGGCGTTAAATCGGGGGGAATTGCTTGTTTCTCATGTAGCACGGGAGATTTGTTCCTTATCGTGGGCGGCAAGTTGACGGGCGACGCGACGACGGAGTCGCAGTACTCGGGCACGAGGGTGCAATAGGAGCACGGGGGTGTAGCGTTGCCGCGGCAGCGCTTCGCGGGGGGGCGGAGGTCGAAATCGGGCATGGAGCGAGGTCGCGAGGAGTCGAGTGGCGGCGCCATGGCGCGCGCGTGTGGGGTGGGAGTTGGGAAGCAGGTCGCGTTGAAGGCGGAGAGGAGGAAGCAAGGCGGTGTTAGCGCAATTTGCGTGGTGTGTTGACGTCGATGAGTCGAGTGCGGTGGCAGATTATACGTGTTGGAGTGGGGCGCGTGGCGATTGGCCGGCCTAGATTTCGGTATGCTACAAGCAGCCAGTGCGCGTGCGCCGTTTCGGCGACAGTGCTCGTAGCCGAGATATTTCCGGGCGCCGATTTTAGCGCTCAATCGGCACCACGCCCACGAACGAAAAAACGCCGCCCATCTGCCCCCGCGCCCATTGCGCGAGCTGTGCTGCATGCCACGGCACCGCACGCCCCCACCGTCACCAACACCACCGCACCGCACCGCCCCGCGCGAATTGGAGGCGTCGCCTCCCGGCCCCGGCCTCACTGTAATGCGCGTATCTCTCCTACTCTCGCATGATCTCACGTTGCAGATTTCTCCCGCCCTCCCACGACCCGTGCCTTGGTGTTAGGCACTGCCCTTCCCACGCCCCCATCTTCGTCGCCAAAATCCTTGTCGCTTCTCAGTCCCACATTCTTTTCTTGTTGGCACCCTTCGCCCTCCCGAATGATATTTCTCGGCTCAACGAATTCGTCCCCCTTCCTGGCTCCTCGTTTTTTTCTTGCTTGTGTAACTTCACATTTCCATTGAATTTCTTCTGCTGATTCACAACACTGCTCTGCTCGCTACCCGCTCTCTACAAGTGTTGCGATGCTCCATTACCTTGTTCTTGTTTCTCCATCCCTCAATCAAGCCAGCATGCGCAGTATTCCTCTCTCTCTCGCCCACCCCAAATTATTGTGCCTTGCTTGCTGTCATTGCGCATTCGCGATGCTGTTCCTTTCTATCGCGATATATTTTGACGTGAATCAATCAGCATCCACAACGTACCCGCATTTCATAGGTACGTTACCTTCATTCGAATTTGGGTGACGTGCAACAATCAGACACCCAAGATTTTTCCTCATCGCCGAGCAGGGCCCAAGCAACTCGATCATTCACAGCACCCTCCATCCCCGCCGATTTCCTATCATTCGCGAATACTACCCATTGTTCGTCTGCGCCGTTTGAATTGCTGGCTAGCCTTGTCTGGTGCTACTGTAGCCGTGAGTTAATGCGACAATTGTTCTCTCGATTCCCAACTCACTTTACGGACCCGTCCGCCGTTTCGTACTATGGTTTTCCGCAACGCCCTCAACAACCGTTCGAGCGCTCTACAGTACCCATCGCTCGCTCGCACTAGTCCTTCTCATGGGCCCCAAGCGAGTGTGAGCGGAGTAGCGTGATAACACTTGTAACATTCGTGCACACCGTTTGAGATATCTGCCGATCCTACCAAATCGACCGTGGCCTCATCGATCGAGTGAGCGGGCCATTTTCGCACACATCATTCTAATCATATTGACTGTGAATCATTGCGCTATCGAGACTCGCCGCGTACAGAAATGTACACAAATTCGTGCTCATTGATCCATTCCGAAACGTATGACAGTAGCTACCCCGTGGTACGTGCCTTTTCTACGTACAACACGTGTACTTGTGTGCATCATCCATTGAAATCAGGTGCACATAAGTCTCGATATACAAATGTCTGAAATCGGGAAGTTTTAACGCTTTCAAGACTCGGGGAATAGACTTCGTTTGGAAGCGGTTTTATATGTACTACTCAACTTGGTACTGCACTGAACTAGATTCATAGCTTAAATATTCTACTCTACCGTATATTGCCGGGTCCTGACCTACCCAGAGTAGTAGGGGTCGACGACGCAACTAATACTCAAATGGCTTACTGTGCAATATAAACTGTGTAGTATCTGTCTCGAAAGTAAAATTAAAAA
>JAAUYH010183213.1_pt1 | contig 12885 bp, 4 predicted proteins | sample 7278061 | NCBI WGS metagenome assembly JAAUYH01 (sample SAMN14350203, study PRJNA611818) | marine sediment metagenome | isolation source: surface marine sediment (0.6m) | place: French Polynesia: Moorea | collected 2018-08
CAAAACTTAAAAACGGTAGTCCGACATGGAATCACGACGACGGAGTGGAGATAACTGCAGAAGTTACTCGCACTGGGTGTCTGCGGTGTTGATAGTTTCAAAATTAGTCTTACCTTACGAAATTCGTAAACTCTATCGTCCCTGATTAACATGATGTCACTATGGCTTGATAGAGATTCTTGGATTGCCGTAGTTTCCAATTTTGTTTGTAATGTAATAATGCTGATAAACATTTTCAACGACTGTACTTTTACAAGGCACACCTGAGATTGACATTTATGGACCTTAACAAATCGAGTTTGCCTCGGGCTTCATTCGGTCTCTAAGGCTAAGGCCTTTGCTCTGCAGATCATAGAGCTCCTGTTACTCTAAGACCGTGCAATAAAGCCGCTGTCTAAATTCAAAACAGAAAAGTCCATTCATAAAGGATCAATTGAGAATAGTTGTCGACGTAAAATGGTGTGTGTTGTTAGGTTTCGCGCCCTGCGCTCTACTTCTTTACCCTAAAGTTGCAATATTGCCTATTGTGCTAGGACCATAAATCACGGGATTTCTACGATAGCGTGTGTTAGTTATCTCTCACAAACAAGCTTGGTCCTTCTCGTAGAAATGTAAGCAATTAATGCTAAATGAAGGCACTCTGCATACAAAATGAAAACACAAATCCTCAATTTATTGGAAGCAGAAGCGAGCGCGGCGAGTCAGCTAACAAGAGTAACTCTAAATCTAGCTATCAGTTTTCATGAAAAGCCATAAACGGGAAAAATCACTTAATATCTATGAAATCACTTTTCTTCTAGTGGTTCGTTCCTCTATTGTAATGAAATTTGCTTGCACTCTGCGACTTCACTTTTGCTGTATGACTATCCTAACGCCCCGATCTTCTGGCAACATTCATTGAGGTCCAATCTGTATTTAAGTTAGATCAGCGAATTATTCACGGATAAATTGAAAAATATTTGGTAAAAACGATGAGTCTGGTGAAAGCTATTGTTCACCGTCAAATTTACAGTGATAGTCTTATTCATTAATTTCACTATCTAAATTAGGTGTGGCCGTACTCTTGAATATCTTACCTTACAAAATTTTGGTACAAGCTACTGTTTCGTGGTATAGCAACTTATATACACAACCCTTTAATGCAGGGTTAAAATGGTCGTTATCACAATTGCTTTTTCTACGAAAATAGTAAGATCAAAGCGCAAAAAATGTTTCTTCGAAAAGTAGAGAATCGATGCCATCCAGTGAAATGAAAAACTTGCATTTGATGATGGTTCGTACATACCTTGTTAGTAGACCTGCCGCAGCCATTACCGTTTGTAGATCCCAGTTGTCTCGATTTCACTCCAGAATTAGTGCAGACTCTAAGAAAAACGCTTTTTGTAGTTGATCACCAGAACTAATTCAGCAAGCAGTTGAACAAAAGCTCGTCAAGAAGAGCAGTACATCTTAAAATAAAATCAAATAGTTTTGGTAGAAATACCTTTGTATTTTGTCCATTGCATACTGTTAAATGCATAATTTTCTTCTTCAGTTTTTCAGTGCACAGAGGAATAGGACATCGGCTTCATCTTCGCGTATATCAGTATACCTGATGCTATTGTAGAAAATCATACCTCGTTCGTTTCAGTTCCGACTGAAGAGAAGGACGGCTCGTGCCCATAATTTCATGGAGTGGTCTTTCTTATCAAACGAATATCAGCGCACTACTGCGGACGGTACCAAAATTCACGACTACGGTCATTTTTAAAAAGTTTTTTATTTCTAATACCTTCTTTACTCTTTTCGGTACAGAATGTTGTAGTTTTCATATTCAATCCGTCACTACCGTTGGAAATATCTGTCGTCGAACCCGACAAAACTTATGTTCCGTTTCATTCATTAACTACGCATTCTTGACGTTCGGATTAGAGATTTCATTCTGATTTAACCAAAAAATGATGTTACGCAATTTATCTACTTATGAATATGAAACGGTGCCTCAATGTTGAATATCTGAGTATCAAGCTCATATAGACTTGGTATTGCACAAGTTACATACTTTCGATCCCTTATTTGGTAGCAAAGAAATGCGTTACCGAAAATCGTAAGAAGGTTAGCATGAATTCAGACAAATACATTTGCCTAGTTTCCCCAGAAGTTGAACGAGAATGCTGTACTTCGGTCGACAAAGAGCGCTGCAAATGTGTAAGGAGTGTACCTGCCATTCTTGTTGGTTCGTATGACCAGTAATAATCAGCAGGAAATCGTAATGTCGAGTATACTTTATTTACGTAAGGGAGAGCTAACTGGTCCTGTCACTTGGTCCTAGGGAATTTCTCAGCCAAACGGCCGTAATAAATGTGGTTCTGAGTTATTGCAGGTCTTGGGGTCGCATTCCGAGCACTTAGTTTGCGCGACTTAGGGGAAGCGTTAGATACACATTCGCATTCTTATTAACATTTTCGGAATACAAATATAGGTTTGCATCCAAAGCTTTGCGAAGTTTTTCGAACCAATCGAGCTCTATTGATTCGAAGTTCTGACATGCATCAAAAATTAATTGACAAATCCTTTTACGTTGCTCTACTGTATTTGCGGTTCGTGGAGCATGTGCGAGAGTTGTATAGGTTCACTCAATAAGAAAACAAGAACTATCAAATAAAGAAGGAAGGTAATGAAATATTTGTAATGTACTTGAGGATCTAAGGTAAAGAATCAATTGTGCTCATGAGAAGACGGGATTTTAATATTAGCCGATGATCTATGATGGAGAAAAATATACTTAGGCGAAAATGGGAGTAGCAGAATAGAAAAACAAAACAAATTGCAAGTAAATGGTCTGGACATTACTCGTTTGGGTTCCCTAATTTTCCTCATAGATTGTCTCTAAGGTTGCATGTAGTGCAACAGAAATTCATATTTGCCTGAATGTTTCTAAGATTTTGTACGAAAGGAAGCATGCAGCTGATTTCATGCTTCTGACGAAAAGCGAGGAGTCGATACCTCGCTTGGTAAAATATATTTCGCTGAAAATCACAGCTTGTAAAGATGATGTTGGGCATTACAACAATATAATCTGTAGTTCTTCCGTGGCGTTCTCGCTATCTCTGTGCTGACCTTGAACATGGAGCGTATCATTTAGCGCACGCCAATATCGCGTACGCTCGATTGTCTTCTACGGTTTGCATTGAAGTGTTCAATGTCGCGTTCCCTCCATGTCTCAGTTACGCAATGAACACTGCATGTTAGTTTCCTCTCGTATTATTGCGTTAATTGTGGTGTTACAACCTTTTCGTTGGTGTGCCCTGTTCGGCACAAAGTCCTGTGCTTGAAATGAATGGTCTTACTTCATTCTTATCGGTACATTCTTAGCGTACATAGTTAGAATTATTCTCAGTGCAGTCATTACAGATGTAATATTCTATACGAAAAAAATATTTGCAACCTCCATCATAGGGAGTCTCTGTTCTTATTCTAATCGCCGTATAGGTCTTAACCATTAAAAGTTTCACGTTCTGAACTACCCGGTTCAGATTCAATCTTTGTCGCTGACTCACTTCAGTAACTCTAAGAATTCGATACTTTTGCTTCGTTTCCCGCTTCATAACGTCGAAGATCACCTTCTTGGTAGGTACTTGATAGGTTATGGTGTTTTTTTCGAGTGCTGCTGCTTATAGGACTCATTCCTCGCTCGCAATTCGCTGACTACTTGCCGGTCGAATGCTAATATCAAATCGTAGTGCTTGACTAAGAGTAGGTACTATTCCGCTCACAAATCCATATATTTGAAGGCGCAATAAGTCACAGAGTGCACTTGAGTGTAGTAAACATCATATCTTATGGGTTTCGGATAGAAATCGGCTAGAACAGCCCTTCTATAGTTTGCAACTGTAAGGTAGAAAGAGGAGGTAAGAATAGTTGGTAAAATGGCTTCGCTACAATTAGATAGAAACTCCAAAATACTGCCTAAATCTATGGTAAATAGGTAATCTCAAAATAGTACTCATGCTGCCTAAACTGGATACGATACCAGAATTGTAATATCCGAGTAATTGGATGAAGTGGACATTATGCGCGCACTGTCAAGAGTAATATTCATAGGTTAGAGGAGTGACAAATTACTTTGTATCGTACAAATTTCTCCTTCGTTCGATTGAATGCCATCCTTATTGAGCATACATAATCAGTCAGTACAAAATTTAATCGGATGCGCTACGGACAAGAATACTTGCGGTAAATGCAAACTAGTTGTATAGTATCATACGTATAGCCAGTAAAATTTAGGTAGTCATCGAGCAGCCATAACACCTTCATAATTGCGTAAGCACCACAAAACCTTAGGTACACACCAACGAAGTAATTAAGGAAAAAGCACCAAAATAAAATGGCTGCATTTCTGTCAAGGAAACCTAAGCAGTTCACTCCAATAACGGACGGTAACTAAAAGGCTTTTCCAATGTGATTAGATAATTATCTCAAATTAACATACTCGCTTATTACTTTTGCGGCTTAATCGAATGTTGACTCTATTTCGCAGTACTATTTCGTGATTAAACTCATCACTACAAGTAATATTTATGGAGCGCGCACGGAACAAAGCAATATCAAACAGATTTTGCCTACTGTGTTTGCGTGCCTTGATGCAACCGATTTTTTACATGTACTTCATGTTGGGAAGAGTGCACGAAAATCGTTTTGTCTTCCTTGCACGTGATAAAAAAACCTGCGCCCTTCGATCGCGTATAGACGCAAATATTTTATCTTTCATCCAGCTCTTTCAACAATTTTTTCACTTTTCATCTGCCCAATCCTATAAATTCAAAGGTCGATCCTTTCTGTTAAAATATTGTGTTCGTGTATTCCTCGCAATAAATAATTCGACTAAGAGCGAAGCGAGAATAGTTATTCCTACTTGTCTAGGCGACAGAATAAACAAGAATAATTTGCAATACTTGACAGAATGGAAATTTGAGCAAACGAACGGCTTTTACTGGATTTGCTGGTTAAGAGGCTGGTATAGGCTTCGTTTTATGGAAATTTTTTGCAGACTTGCTATTTATGGCCGCTTTGACTGTGTGTTAGCAAGTTGCATCACTCCTCACAGTTCCAAGATTCTGCGAGAAGTTTCTAAACTTTTGGTTCGTACACTTCAATTTGGCTGAAACAGGTAGAATGATTCATTGAATAACTTCTAGTTCATATGAATAAATATCTATATGCAGAAAACGCAAAGAATAAATTATTCCTGGCCCTGTTTAGTTGAATAATTTCAATATATTTCAATAAAATGTATTTTTCCGTATTTATGGTTAATAGATGCCTATTTTATCTTCACAAATTCGCAGCAGACTTGTAAAAATAGTATTTAGAATCTATGTTTTGTTTAGAAGACCTACTAAAATAATCGAAAACGATAGAATAGTGAATTCAATAAGTCACACTGGTAAGAAGTCACAGAAACGTAAGTTATTTACTGTTTTTCATCCGTAGAGTAAATTATTTCTGAAACAATTCAGTTATTTATAGGGTTGCTCTCATAAATTTCAGTAGAACTCTCGAAGTTCGCGATTTAATAGCTAGAGTTCGTAGAATTGTTTGTAAAGTTCGTTGAATCAAATGGCAAACTGATCTTGAAGTGCATTGAATCAAATTGAATATGCCAGTTTCAAGACAATGAGTTATTTTTTCTTGCAGAATCAGCTAATAAATAACCCGAATGCATCAGAAGCAAAAATAAATAAAATAGGATACTATTTTGAGTTATTTAGGTATAGATTTATTTTTTAGCATGACTGATTCGCAGAGCTTCAATAGTTTTGCTAATGTGAATAAGGATGTCTTCCCTCTTCAACATATGTATTTGCACAAACAAGCATTAGCTATGACAAATCTTTGAGCACAACTTCTAAAATATGAAAGAATATTCGTTCAAATGCAATATTAATGATCCTTAGGGAACATAATTTAACGTGTGCGCAATTTTAATACACCATGTTCGATACCTCTTGCATTCTCCTGTGCATAATTCAGTCATAATTCTGTTCGAATGTACATAGTATTCGCATATGCACGCACTCTCCAGCACCAGATCTAGAATCCTGTTGATTTGATTTCAACATAAGGAGTATTGAAAACCTCGGCCGCAAAATAGGCGGATGTTTGTGGCCAAAGTGCGGGAAGTCTTTTATTGGCCAAATAAAAAACTGTGCATACAGTCATGTTCAACTAGAACGCGGTAGGAGTATTATCGATTAATCGAGTACGTAGAGTTCTGTTTAACGCAGCATCAACTTCGAATTTAAATTGATGGAAATATTCCTCAACAAATTGAAGTACAGTTTTACCCTTCTACTGTAAAATGTAAAGTTGTTTTATGAAACGTGCAAAGGAAGTTCTTCTTTCTCGTCTTTGGTGGCAAGCTGATGGTGCTTCTTCGAAAAAATAGCAGAACAGCAGTTTCTCAATCTTGCTGATTACGCCCTTGATCTGATCTGCATGGGCTATTATTGCCATGTTGGTAAAATTCTCTTGAATTGCGAGCAATGCAAGCTGTATATCAACTTTTCCATCCATACGTACAATCATTAGGAGATTAATCAGATATTTCAATGTCGGCGAAAATTAAGCTTGAAAATCGATCACGCGCTACAGTTACTAGCAATTCGTCATACATAGTTTGCTGCAGTCTCTAAATAGTCTATTACCATTTGATTTATATTTCTGAATTGTAGCGAATTAGAAATGGTCTCGTCGTGTTCAGATTAGTGCCGTCATTCGACAGAAGTATACCCTTGTGATTTTAATGAATCACGTCACATACATCATCGCATGGGAACTTACGCAATGTTGCTTCCTTTGAGTTAATATGAATTCTTGTGATGGAAGCTGATGTGGAGAAATTACACATTATCGAATTGTAGAACGCAACCTGCATAAATTTGCAAGTTGCGATGTTGTGTTTGCGATACCTCCATTATGTTTCAAAGATCAAAATAGTTTTTGGATGGTTGACAATCATGCCCAGATTAGACAAACTTCTGAAACTGGAGCCATACAAAAGAAAATAGGTAATCGAAACTCGTTTGTCTTTCTTGAGATCCTGAATCGACCCATCTTTCAAATATATGTCTATTTAGATCTTCTTTGTTGATCTGGCAGATAAATTTAGTAATTTTAGCTGATCAGTAGGGTGGTGTATTGTCCCATCGTAATATACCTCCCTGTATCAAACAATAATCATTCAGCATAACCTCGAAAACTAATTTTGGAATCACGTGGATTTGCAGTACTGTCTTTGTAGAGTATCCACTCCTACTTTGTTATGGTGCTTTATAGAATTACTAAAACAGACCATGACACCGAGTAGGTTGAATTTATGCTTTTGTTCAACCCGATTGGACCTTCGCAGAAATACGTCGGCATTACTTTTTTTGTGATCGAAGACAAGGCCATATCTGTGACCTGACGAATCAATGGCTTCTGAATTTTTATCAAATTCGATGACAGTCTTGTTTACTGAATTCAGATGAAATTCAATCACCAGCTCGATACATTGACTCTACTTCACTCGAAATTTTATGGTCGTCAACTTCATCAAATATTTCCAACCAAAATGTTCTTCTATCTCTTGAGAAATCAACGACTTTCTGTGAATTTGAACATCATTTATCATCATGATGGTAAATTTTGAAGAGGTTCACCGTGAATGAACTTCGTACAATGAGATAGATTAGTTGATTCTTCTGATACGTAATATTGTGCATGTGCAATCTTCAAAAAGCTACATTGGGCCGTCTACCTTTTCTTTCTCCACGATTCAAGGAATCAGAAAAGCATTTACATCTACGGTTGAAGTCAGTGAAGAATGAATTTAACTAGTTCGAGATTCTGAAGCACTAAGAAGACGAAGCGATATTTCAATCCTATTTTTACCTGACATCAGTTTGGCTACAAATTTAGCTTCTGTTTAGTCTGCTAAATAATTATCCACTGATTCATGATTATCAGTTTAAAATTATTTCAATTTCGGCATCAGCTAATGTCAGGTCAGATATTCTTTGCTTGATATAGAATCCGTCTTGGTTTTGCCTATTGTCAAGGTAAGGTACTAAATTTATGATGAAAATTACTTTATACTCTAATAGTGAGCAAATCAATGATTAAAAGTCGGAATTTTTTACTAATCCTCGCATTTTCTGGAAGATTTACGAATAGTTGGCGAACATGATACTAGTCAATGTAATGTTGTTCTATCAAAAGTATGCCCTAGTGTACGTTTCTTGTCTGAATTTGCTGTGACAATTGATTGATGCCTTGCTGGAAGATTTTTCTATTTTATGCTTAATATTCGCATCAACACTGAAGACAGGCTGTATTTCAGCGAACAAAATATATTAAGCAATATAATTATCGAAAAATAGAGCTTTATTCAGCCACTCTATTTTTGAAAAAAATCGAAAAGCGGATGTAGAAAAATTGATATCGCAATCAGAAATCCAAAAAATCCTTTGACAAAATGCAGCGTGCTGCATAGAAGACGGCATTTTGTTAGATGCAGCAGGAAGAATAAAGATCATATCATATCAATCCAAAATGCTATGTTTGACAATGATAATACCTCAGGAGATTTTACTTATCGTCGATTTGAATAAGGAACCCGGCAGCGAGAACTAAGTATTTCCGTAGCAAAGCTTTTAGTACCAGTAATTCAAAGAACTGATGAGAAGCAGATTGAACTGAAAATGGTATAGTGATAAAAGCTCATAGAACCCAATAATGCATTTGAGTGGAATAGTGGAGTGAGTACATTCTTCATCGTTGCTATCGGAACATCTAGCATCAATCTTCATCTATTCAACCTCAATATATTCACCTTTACGTTATTTCGAATTGAATTCTGTTGTGGAAAAGTCATCCCATAAATTGTTATTCGGATGGAGTAAAACAGGAACTTTAATGAGAAAATACATTTCCATTGTAATATGAGAAGAAACAAAGGCAAATAATGGCCCAGTACTGTATATGATTACAGGTGAACATCGAAAGACACTCAATAGAACCAAAGACTCATTGCATTCAGTGCAACATCAAGAAACAGTTATCGAGTTCTCGTTTTCGTACAAAGTGTACTGTGAAGGTGCTCTTTCAGTTGCTACAACAATAGGAATGAAAATTTCAGAAAGAAGATCCCATAAATAACTAGTATCCCTGCTATTTGATCGTACGAAAAATTTCATGGCCCAGAATATTAAATAGACTTTCAGGCAGTCCGATATTTAGAGCGTTAAACTATATAAGAAGATAGTGGTAGGTGAGAATAAGAGAGTTAGCTCACCATTAGTGAAATTTCAACCTTTTGCTTGTAGAAGTTCTTTTCGAACTTGTGTGAAAAACGAAGACTACTTGTACCAACCAGAAATGAAAATCGTCAGGTTTTGCTTTGCATGTGAAATACAAAATAAGAAATACGTATTGCAGATTTCCTAATTCTGCAGTGAGGGTGAGTAGCAAAACTAAATGTTCCCTATTTGACCAAGCGAGACAGATAAAATGGCGAGTATCTGATTTTATTACACTGTTCGTAAATGATATGTTCGAAATAGATGAGTGACATGAAAGAACGGAAGGCTCACAATTGTTTAGGACATGTTCATGTTTAGCGCGGGATGAGACAGATGTCTAGAGAACATACAGTATCAGCTAAGTAGTAGCCTAATGCATTTTCTGTCTGTAATACGATTGATTGGGTCAAGCAACAGTCAGCCTGCAAAGTTTCGAACGCTTGTTCAGCAGCGACAACAGATCCATAGCGATCAGCCGTTCAATAAGATTGAACAGCATATAAAATTTGACTCGAGTGCGGGAGCTCAACGTTAAATGTAGAACAAGACTCTGATTTTTCACTCTTGCCGTTCGGACGCACTCGCGTTTTCAGAGTGTAGTTCGGATAATACATCAAGTACAAGCATTACGAGAGTTGTTTTAATGAAGGAAGATGATTGATGATTGAAGATTGAAGAGTGGCAGATTACCGAGCGAATTTTCTGGAATCCATGGACACCAAGGTACTGCTAGAGTATTCCGGAGAGAAGAGCGGACAAATCGATCGCAACATATTATTTAGACGGTACTACACTGAATATACTCGAACAGATGAGGGTTTTATCCAGAGAGGACGAGGACCCATAATCTCGACTTAAGCTCTTCTCTGCCTTCATGAATTGAGGCTCTCTTGAGGTGCTTGGGAAAGTGAAGTCATACGAAAGTGTGAAGGTACCTTGATTCGATATCGAATTTTCGTAATGCAGCCTCGCAAAGGCATTCAGGCATGGAGGCAAGTGCAACTCGAAATAGAAATGAAAAATTTTGAAAAATATGATCGGCAAAAGACAGAACAAGGGCTCGGAGGTCAAGATATGCTAATTTGTCGGAGTACAGCTCGTATACGTGCCGATTCGAGTTGTAGATCCTCCATCATGCAGCTTTAAGTAGGCTGAGAAGAGGGAAATCAACGAGAAAACATTTTACCTAATTTTTCAAATTATTTTTCTGTTTTAAATTCTACCTTCAAACTCTCCAACATAGAGCAGATAAATGTTGTCACACTCGATCATCCTCAAAATCGCAAGGTAGAAAATGTGAGAGGTTACAACATGCACCAGACATAGATAGGGCCTAATCGACCAGGAAACAATTGTAGAATATCCGATGAGGATGACTTCATATCCTGTTTCAAGCAATGTCAATTCACAAATCTCTAACTTGATATTAATTGTCTCTTTCCACGTTCATTGCCTGTTATTACGACGAAAAATTTTTCACTCCCTGGGTAGGCGCATATGGATTAGACTTCCCTTTCTCCTGGTGATATATATGTAGCGTGAATCGACATATTGTTCTGAACAGTATCGCTCCATTCATATTATACCTTGAATATAATGTAGATAAATTTAGTTTGACAGCTAGTTGAAGCCTTTTTATAATTAATCTTCGATTTGTACGCCAAATAGTTGCATCAACACTAAAGTACAGACTGTTCTAGGTCAAATTAATTATTTACAAGACCGGTATCATTTACAACAACATTGATTTCAGAACAATAGGCTCGCAAACACTCTATCGAACCGTCGGCCCAAGGGAGCAGATAAAAAGAACTAGAAGTGAAGAAAATGATAAGGAGTTCTATAGCACTATAAGCGATGACTTATTTTGATGTATACTTGACAATAGATTAGGTAAATGTTGAGCTTTCAGTAGTGTGTAGCGGAGATCAGGAGAGTAAAAACATTTTGCAAAGTTTTTCTATTTTCAAATGAATGAAAATCACTCCTGAGTGATTGAAAATTAAATTGTGCGGTAGAAAGGTTGATTGATGCGTCGTCTACTCGCGTTTGGAAAACCAACTTCAATCGAAGAATACATTACTAGTACAATAAAAAACAGCAAGAGAACTAGGTGAATAATGCCGGAGCCTTGTCTAGGAGTATAGGTAACACTGAACAACACTCCATATCAGCAGTGCCACATGGATCTAGTGCACCAAATACACACGGATATGTTGCTGGAATAAAAAGAAATATTGTCGAGTTCCCGATTGGGTACCACTTAAATAAAATTTGTAGGGTTCCCTTTATGTGTAGAGTACGTACCAAATTAAAATGAAAGCTTTCAAGTCCCCGTTTTGCACGTTACGTGTAAATTAGAAATAAACATTATCGACTTCCCGATTCTGGGCGTGCGAAAAAAATCAGAGTAAATATACTCTTGGTCATTATCTAAAACGACTAGAAAAGCCAGTATGGGACTTTGTTTTACTGTTTTCAATTTGAATTTTGAAAAAATGACAAGACAAGAAAACAGTGGAAGCTTGAAATTATATCGGATACCTTCACGTACACCACGGAAAACAGAATTAGGCAAGCGAAAATTTTGAATTCATATTCCATCTTGTAGAATGAGTTTTTAATGTAAAGGATGTACATAGAAAAATGCCTAAAGTAAATGACGAAAACTCCACAAATAATTATGTTTGTTATAAAATTTTAGTGCCATGCAAACGACACTTCAATAATCCCAGTGTTCGTTTTCAAAACAATGACATAATTGGTTTTAGAGATATCATAAAATTAGCTAACTTCACTGACTTTAGGACTTGTTTTCTGTATACACTCCGATTGCCGGAAGATAAAAGACTGATGATATCATAGCATAATTCCGTAATGTAGGACAAATATTTGTTCAACTCGTTAACGGAAAAAGTTTGGCAAATAGAAGAGAGACGTTAGAGAGAAACCCATCCTTCCTCAAAGAATATTTTCATTGCATTAATTAATTTACGTTTTGGAAGGATGTCGCTGGAATTGAAAATGTTGAGTGCTAGAAACTTCATTTGATTTGATGTCGCATTTTCATGATGTGACCTTTCAACGACATTCAGACATCCACATAAGCTGGAAGCGAAATGCAAATAGAAATTTTGAAATTTGAAGAAGTGCTGGATAGGAGAGTGAACAAGGACTAATAGATTACAATATACTAGTATGTATGAGAATTCGAAATAGTTGTGATGTGTAATAGTTTTAGTAGAACACTCATTCAACTCACGGTAAGTTACCAAGCTCTTATCTGGCTGTGAGTCGGAAATAGTTTAGTAAAACTAAGAAAGTCCACTCCGAAGCATGATAAACTGTTTCCATAGGCAGATAGTGATAGCTTTGGGAACACTGCGTGCTCCCGCTACCGCCCTCGGGTCTTTCCTTCCGATCTGTGTAGCAATATTAGCGCGTGCAATGTATTCGGGTTCTTCCTTAGTTTTCGGGCCGACGAGGAATGTAATAATTACCTAATTTATTTGTTAATCAATTACAATAGACCATAACTAATTAATCAATCAACAAAATATAA
>JAAUYH010117966.1_pt1 | contig 12883 bp, 10 predicted proteins | sample 7278061 | NCBI WGS metagenome assembly JAAUYH01 (sample SAMN14350203, study PRJNA611818) | marine sediment metagenome | isolation source: surface marine sediment (0.6m) | place: French Polynesia: Moorea | collected 2018-08
TACACAACTGTTTTTTTCAGACAGATGGTCAAACGTCCTTCAGCATGGAGGTCAAGAAATTAATTTTGAAGGGTAACAAATGATGGATCAAAATACGTAATAGAATTAATAAGAATTTTCTCACACTGAAAGATACTAATTTCGCTCAACATCGAAAGTACGTGATTTCGTTCAAATCAAAACCTGACTCAATAATGATTTTGGCAGTTCAAGAATTCTTTTCAAGACCAGAGATTTCTTGGAATTCTTCATATGCTTTGGATATCTGATATTTTCTTTGTCTCAAAATATAAGAAATTTTAGCCAAAAAAAGTCGAACTGCTCGTACTTGTGCAATATCAGAATTCCCTGACATTTAATTCCTAATATGGCTTTGCTCAAAGCGATCGTTTAAAATCTATATGAAATGCAGCATAGCTTGACGTGGCGCAGTTAGAAAAATTTTGTTGCCTTGATTAGTATACTAAGCTTGAACAGAGTAAGGGCACCAGAAATTTATACGCACAGCATACAAAATTTTCACTTTTAACATTTATTTCAAACTTCATTTTCATTTCTCATCCTTAATATTTCTTCTTAATCGTAACTCGTTCACCATTAGTGATTAAATATTATGACTTTTACTTATATTCTTGAAAAATTGGACATGTTCGAATAGGGATTGGTCATTGTTAGCACTACATTTAGTACAAAAATGGATGAATATCAGAAGCGAACGATAGTTTCGTTTGCACCGCCAATACTGAGAAGAATACAAATTTTGTCTGCGCGATTTCTGAAAAGAGGGACACTACTGATATTTTCCACATTATGATATTATGTCTGAATGAAACTCTTTTCTCCACTATTGTGTGATGTATGATACCCATCTTGAGTTGTTTTTCTTTTTTTCTAAATTCATTGTTTTATAATTCGCTTGAAGTTCCAGAATTACAAGTTCAACATTTTTATTGCTTCGAGATAGCACTTGGATTTTTCCAGTAGCTTGGAATCGTTTCTGTTTTATGGCTTATCAAAAGTTTATATATAGTTAACAAATAATTTGAATAACATTTGTTATACCTAACCGTGACCGAAAATACTTTATAAGTAGATATACTCTACGCATTTCATCGATACATCCCATTTCAATTAATCCCGAAGGACACTCATAATTTGATTTGATCGAACAAAGCTTAGCTCTCAGGCAATGGTAAATCAATTTCTTTTTTGCTGCTGCATATCAAAATGAGTGATACAATTTGATCTAGCATTGATTGGCTTGGATTGCCAGCTCATTTTCAGATATGCTCACCAGCGTTCATGAGCCATAAGTAGTATGATGATACGATAATCATATAAAACAAATGCTCTTATCATAAAAAGAAGAAACTGGCGTAGCATCCGAAAATCTGATTGAATTTAGAAATTTGTATCCAGCTGAAGACAGAAGAACGGATCTAAAATAAAACAAAACAAAAAAAAAAGCCAACCATGGATTCCACGGCACTAAACGATAAGTTGGACTATATGTATAGCAATTCATATATTATGTAGCCTGTCAGATATTGCACTTGTTATTCCTATCTATTGTTGTGAATTGTTTGAGTATCAGGATTTGAATCGCATATTTTCAGGATCAGACTTTTTGTTCCGACTGAAATCTATCTGATTTGTACCTCTTTATTGTTGAAATACGTGTACAAAACGTAGTTTTAAAAGGACTATTTTCATAGAAATAGTTTTAATTATATTGGCTGTACTCGAATTGTTCCACGACGATGAAATCAGATGGTTCGCATCAAAATTTCTTCTATTTACACACTGTTCTCATGTTTATTTGAGCAGGAGAAATCCATACTTAGATTTCAAACACGCTGTACATTATTCACATTATACGCAGCGATTTCTGATATCTACTCTCAAGTTTGAGGCATGTCTCCACGGCATATTGTGCTAGAGGATTAGGAACATCATTCCGGGGATTAAGCTTTTCAAGATTAGTAAATGAAATATTTGTGTGAAACTCTTATCAAAAGGATTCAATAATATTTTCGACCGTAGTTCTTTTTCAAATTTGTAATATTTTGGGTATCGTACAGATAACTATCAATTGGCATTGAAGTCTGAAATAAAAGGTGAAGCAAATCTAGTGAAAGTTTTCAATTTAATCATGCACTGATTCAAACAATAACTGATGGAGAACCTTCTTTCAATTATATTATTCATGATTCAATCTCGCTGTAGGATTTTCAAGATGATCTAAGAATGTACAGGGTGTACAGAAAAAATACTATCAGTAAAGATTATGACACAATCAATCATGAATTTCGGCATACAAACTCTAGCATCATATACAATAATACATCAAAATTCTACACATTAAGTTCTAAGGAAAAAGCAGTATTGATTTTGTAGATATCATCAAATTAATGAACTTCTCTAATCTTCGACTGATTTTGCAAATATAAAATACCTCACATCTCATTGATTGCTTCCTTTGAATATGAAAATTGTATCGCTAAGTTTTTAACGGAAGCAGTTCGGCCGATCAAAGAAATACTATAGAAAAGAGTCAAAAAAACGAAAAATGCTCCATTTATCGAGAATTTCGCATCTCCGGAACAAGACATGAGAAGAACGATAGCAATACGAATCTCGTTATTTCGAACTCATAACAAACATATCCATCAACGGAATTCGACTAGAATGCGTATTCATAAAGTATACGATAGATCACAGGCCTCAAAAAATATCCCAGAAATCAGTGAAGTTCACTAATTTGATAACATTTCCAAAACCAATCATTCTTTTGCTTTAGAACTTAGAGCAAAATTTTGATGTGTTTTTGTATGTGATGCTAGAGATTTGTATAAAAAAACGTCCTGATTCGAGGAGTTATAATCTTTTACTTTTAGCACTTTTTCTGTACACACTGTACTGTTAGATTTGGGCGTAAATTCAGGATCTCATGGAAAATAAACCTAAACCAGCTAGAAATTTTTTCCAAGTAGACCTTATTTGAAAACCTTATCGAACAGAAAGTCATTATTTTGAGTCCTCCCAGATGCAATGTACAACTTGGGAGATAGCATAACTTGCGAGGTTAGGAATCTGACTTAGACCGGAACGGTCTCATTGTTAAATAATATTTCGCATTGTGCACAATGAACTCAAATTAATTACAAGCTGCATTTGTCCAGCTCACGGCAGTGTAACATCCAGACGTTTACCCACTAGATGTAATAGTGACTATTAGATGCGAGCCGATTCTCTTAGTTTGTCTTTCTTCCTTAACGAAAATTAGTCATATTTCCTACCTCTGAGTCCTTCATTACTACGAAATTTTAGAGTTTTTATACTTGCGTAGCCTTCCAGACTAGTGAAATGAGCACTCAAAATTGATAATTGAAAAATTTTTTGCCAAATTGCGAACAGCGTTCAACTCACTTCATTTCTGGGAGAAATTGATTCGGAAATCGACCTGGCCATCCAATTCGAATCGGTTCGAGCAAACCCATAGCCGAGACACAAATAGCATGTGCCAAGTTTGTCAACGGCAATGCAATCTTAGTGTCAGCTACCCTCGGAATCATCATGAATGTAATATCAAAGCCATTATGCCCCTTACAAACAAGCACAAAAAGAGTGCAACCACACAACAGGCTCATCATCAGCATGCAGTATCTGAAATAAAACCAGCCACGCTTCCGCGGAGGTCCACAAGCGTAAACTGTCACTACAAACATTTCCAACAAAATCTTCACGAGTTGAATAGTGAAATATTTCCAGTTTTTTTCGCCCGCATGGCAAATGCTCTTGTCATATAACAAATAATAGAGCTGTATGCGTTCAGCCATTAGTTCTGCCAGAAAGAATACGACAGCAAGCGGGCCTAGAAGAATACTCAAGAAACGCTTTCTCCTCCCATGTTCAGCACTTGCGAAGTAGCGTCCCCATGACTGTACATCGTCGAAGAATCCCTCCATATGTAAGGCCCGACACCTTTTCAGCGAAATCATCAGCAAAATTGCGTAGATGGTATATCGTGCTGCTTCCTGAAACAATCTGTCCGCCTCTCCCTCACAAAATTCGACGTAATCTTCGGATACAATTAACAGAAAACTGCCTGCATGATACAACATCCACAACGTCAACAAGAATGCTGGTTCTGGCATTCGCAGACCAAATATCACTGCGCCGTTCTCGATCATTGTGTCGCTAGACGAAGATACAGAGTAGTACGCTGTGACAACGAACAGAAGCAATGTGCCCAAAATTCCAAATGAGAAAACATTTCCCCGAATAAAGCCGTAGTTGTTATACGACTCGACATGGATCCCAATCATGCAAGATGCGCTTGCTGGATGAAAAAGTTCAGAACGGTTTAGCTCTGCTGCTAATGATGGACTGAGCATCGAAGCGTTGACTCGGTCCCACGGGCACCCTTTGCATTTGCGCTCCGCAAGAATAAGAGATAGGGCAGGGCAACTCACAGTGAAATATTCACCATAGTAGTTTTCCAATAACGCTTGCAAGCACTCGCCTTTTTCCTTCAACGTACGTTCGTTTAGGCAGGCATCCTTTCCGCCTCTGTGCAACAAATACGGCAACGCACTCTTGTTCCCACCGCCGGGCAGACTCGCCTGTCCAACCGCGCAAAGTAACCATATTCCAGTAACGAGTGAAAAGTGGTTCGCAAGCATCCCTGTGGGAACATCAATGTTCGAACATCGTATTTCAGTACTGGTTTAGAAATGCTCTTACAAGGATAGTGGGAGAGTCCTCAAAGATACTACAGTATTACACGAATTAATGCCCAGGATCTATTATGGAATGTACGGTACAGGAAAAAAGAAAGATGGACTAATAAACGAGTTGAATTTGAGTGTTTTGATTCAATTGGAGTCAAATTATAACTCAAATATTTTGAATTATTCAGTTTGAATCCGAAGAAGTAACTATGGCTGACCCACTCAGTAAATAAACTATTCGAAATACCTAGAGATCAAATGAATTAGTCATTCAAATCACTTAAATGTATTTAAATCAGTTTTATTTCATCGAATGTCTGCGTGTAGACGGCTTGTGTATAACAAGTAGCCGCAAAGAAGTTGGGTATCAATGAATTTTCACCAGAGGTCGATCAATTTGTATTTTCTAAACTGCTTTCTGTAATCCATCGTGGTTAGGAGTTCACATAGTTCGGTTCTCGTTAAAACCGCTTCTGATTCTTCTGTGTGGAACCAAACCGAGTCAGATGACCTTGGAACCATAACCCAACCAGAATAAACTGGATAGATCTGGTTCAGAGCTGAAAGCATTCTACATGTGTAAATCTCAAGAAGTACATTTGATTTCGAAATTCGGGATATTTGAAATAGATTCTGAATGCGGAAAACTACACCAGAATCTCGAACAAAGCTTTGAATTATTGAATTTATCTTATTTTAATCACGACACAATTTGAAAGATTTATTTATTATTTAAAGAAACTTTGTCAAGATTTAAGCTGCATCACTAAATGCTTATTGAAACATGATATGATCAGTTTTCAGGGGCCCTTGCAGCATATAAAATTTTCAGAGATACCTAACAGTAAAGTTTTCAGCAATTGTCTATTTTGCATTTGGCATGGTTGTTTTCGGCATGCTCAATCACAAGCTAGTTTCGGGCCTGATTCATCACCATGTCAAGCACGCAAACGAATGCACGGTCGCCATCAGCTTGTGCATGTAGAACAAAAGGTAGGTGGATCCGATAACCATTCGGCTCCAGCATGCATCGATTTCGAAGCCTGAACGAAAACGCCCAGAAGAAAATACTTTACTGCGCTCTGATGACTATAGGCCAGTGAAAAGAGACATCACTACAATTAACCACATCGCCGTTCGACAACATGAATATCGTCTGCAGCATGCAGTCAATAACTTACGGTTACTACGGAGTGAAACCCTTGCAGCATATATTATCTAAGAATTCTGACTGTGCAAAACTCGTATTTGGCATTGTGTCACTAACAAGCGTAGTCACATTCAGTAAGCTGTGAAGTCTAGGTGTCACCGCAAAACGGGACTTCGCAGGGTTTGCGACATCCTCTCGCCTTGCAGACGAGTAATTGGACTTATCTCGCTCGCAAATATCAGCACATATAAATGCGTAATGATTATCCATTATAAGAGAAAGACCAGAAGAAGATGATGAACGACATACACAAAAAGTCGAGGGCAATCAACCGGGCTCAAAAGGAGTACCCAGAATGGAACTAACAGTAAGTTCACAGGAGCTTAGACCGGAGCTGTTGTCGAGGCGAGCCGAATGCTAGTTGCGTCAGCACTTCCAGTCAATCAAGCGCCACTTCCAGAACTAGTAGTCCCACTAGCTTGTTTCTTACGTCGGTGTTAAATGTCAGTCACTCCTTGGTTTTATCTTGTTATTCCTCTTGTTCAATACCTAAATTGGGCATTTCGAATTGTAGCTGATTAGTAACTCGACATGGCCATCCAATACGAAGCGGTTCGAGCAAACCCATTGCCGAAACACAAATGATATGTACCGAGTTTGTCAGTGGCAATGCAATCTTAGCGTCGGCAACCCTCGGAATCATCATGAACCCAATGTAAAAACCGTCATGCCCCTTACAAACAAGTCCAAAAAGAGCACAGCCACCCAACAAGCTCAGCATTAGCAGTGAGTACCTAAAATAAAACCAGCCGAGCGCTCGCGACGGCCCGCTTGTGTATACTGTCACTACAAACATTTCTAACAAAATCTTCACGAGTTGAATAGTGAAATACCGCCAGCTCTTTGCGCCCGCATAGCAAATACTCTTATCATAGAACAAGTTATCGGCCACAGAGCGTTCAGCCACTAATTCTCCGAGAAAGAATAAAACTACAAGCGGACCAAGAAGAAAACTCAAGAAACGTTTTCTCTTCCATTGTTCGGCACTCGCAAAATACCGACCCCATGACGGTACATCCACGTCGAATCCCACCACGCGTACAGCTCTACATCGTTTCAACGAAATCGACAATAAAATAGCGTAAAAACCAATTCGAGCTGCTTCCTGAAACATGTTGTCAGCTGCGCCCTCGCAAAATTCCACGTAATCCTCAGATACAATCAACAGAAAACTTCCCACATGGTACAAAATCCACAACACCAACAAAAATGCGGGCTCTGACATTTTGACACCAAATATGATGGCGCCGTTGCGAATTTCCATTTCAGTAGACGAAGGCACCGAGTAATTCGCACTAACAAGAAACAAAAGCCATGCTCCCAGAATCCCATACCCGAAAACATTTCTTCTAATGTAGTTGTAATATCCGTACTTCTCGACATGGTTCGCAATTGAACAGGAAGCATTTGCCGGATGAAACAGTTCAGACCAGTTTAGTTCAGCAGCTACAACTGGATTGACTATAGAAGCGTTGACTCGGTCCCACGGGCACCCTTTACATCCATCTCCAGCAAGTATGAAGGGTAAGAAAGGGCAATCCACAGTGAAATAAGTGCCATAATAGTTTTCCAATAACGCCTGGAGACACTCGCCTTTTCCCTTCAACGTGGGCTCGTCCAGGCATATGTCTTTTCCGCCTCCGCGCAGCAAGTACGGCAACGCACTCTTATTTCCACCATTGCCTGACATCCCCTGTCCAATCGTGTACAAGTACATCAGACATATTCCAGTAACGAATGTAAAACGGTTTGGGCTCATCCCAGGGGAAGCCGCAGCTTAGACACTGTCAAGAATGACCGATTTTGAACAGTACTGCCGGTACGAGGTGGGTGAGAAAGGCGAGAGAACAGTGACAGAATTGATTTACTGTCACGAACTTCTCCCTCCTGCCCAGCAAGAAGAGGTCAAACTATTATTATATGCTAACGAAAAGCGTTGGAACGTAGAGGTCGGCTGTGTTGAATTACTTGAATTGGTAGTACTGTACGGCCATCACGTTATGCTTCGCATCAAAAGCCGTCAGTCAGGTGCGATGCTGAATAATGTTATTGCAACATTGCTTCAAGGAATACACAAAATGATGTGTTCGAATGGCAAAATCTTACATTTCTACGAACCATTCGCAACGGTGTACGCCAACCAAATACACAATGCATCAGTGACCATGAACACCCTAGGGAGGCGGCAGAGGTATACAGAAGAGAAGAAATTTTAGTCTCAGAAAAAACTGGTAATAGACAGTGGGCGGGAGGCGGATACAAAAAAGCTAGAGCTTGAACAACGCCTCGATGTTTTTCAACGTTTGCGACCGTTCCTCCATGTCCTGTAGGCCTCTGAGATGCACCATGGGCGAATGTAACATCTTGTTGATGATGCCCTTGGTCAAGGCCTCGACCGCCTTCATCTCGCTCGCGCTGAGGCCGGCCAACTTGCCTTTCACGCGTTCCATTTCGTCCTGTCGGATGCTCTCCGCTCGCTGCTGCAGCTTGCTAATACAGGGCACGCATCCCAACGAGTGCAGCCAGTTGTTGAAGGTGTTCATCTCCTCCTTCAGCACGGCCTCCGCCTCGAGCATCAGCCGACGGCGGCGCGCCTGGTTCTTCGCCACCACCGCTTTGAGGTCATCCACATTGTAGCTGTTAACACGAGCCGCTTCCTTGGCATCAGCCGCGACGTTTCTCGGCACACTAATGTCAATCAACATGAGGGGCGTGTCCGGCACATCGCCTCTCGCTTCAATCAATCTCTGTTTGTCGAGCACCGTCTTTTCCGACGCAGTACTGGTGAATACCACGTCAGCACGCCTCACTTCCGCCATCAGCTTGTCCATTGTTTCGATGCGCAATTCCGCGTCGGGGAATTGTTTCGCCAATTCCTCCGCGCGCGGCCGCGTGCGGTTCACCACGGTGATGCCGGTGCAGCCCCGTGCCGCCAGGTGCTGCACCAACAGCCGCGCCATCTTCCCCGCGCCGATGATCGTGACGCGCGCGTCGTCCAATGCACAGCCAAGGTCCGGCACGGCGCACAGTCCGGCGAGTTCGACCGCTGCCGACGAGATAGATACCGCGCCCTTCGCGATGGCCGTCTCTGCGCGTACTCGCTTACCCGCACTCACCGCGGTGTTCAGGAACCTGCTCAGCACCTTGCCTGCATACCCGTGCTTGTGCGTGGCCAGCTCGTAGCATTTCTTCACTTGCGACAAAATTTGGCCCTCCCCAACAACTAGCGAGTCGAGACCAGCGGAAACACGCAGTAGATGCCACGCAGCGTCATCACCGACCAGCATGAACAGGTGTCGGCGTAATGCGCCGGGATTGATACCGGAGCGTTCACTGAGATGGGAGACGACGGCCTGAATCGCAGCAAATGGTTCATTCGTCACCACATAGACCTCGAATCTGTTGCACGTAGACAGTACAGCGGCCTCGGCGACCGACTCCAATTCGCACAACTGTCCGGCTGCGGCTTGCCAGTCGGCTTCCGGAACGGCGAGTCGCTCACGCACGTCGACGGTGGCGGTGTGATGCGAAAGTCCGAGCACCAGTGTGGTGGGCGCGGCCATGGCGGGGCCCTTCTTCTTGCTCGCGCTCTGCTCGTTCTCGGAGGTTTTCGCGGGCGCGCGCGCGGTGCGCGTGGGCGTTTGCACCATGCGCGGCGGCGCGCGACATCTCGAGTGCGCGGCGTGCACGCGTCGGGTGGTCACCGGTAGTGACACATTGAACGCGGTGGGGGTCATGGTGCGGCGTTGATGGTGGTGGCAGCCGGTGCAGTTGGTGCGGGAGATGGTCTTAAGCTGAGACGGAGTGGGATTCACGCGGAGCGCACACCTGAACTGGGTCTGATCGAGGACAGATATTGATTTACAAAGAGATTTGGAGAGAAGAAAAGAGCATCAGTGCGTGAGTGGTGACAATTTGGGTGCAGCTCGAGGCATCTCCATCTCAGCCAATAATATCGGAATGTAATATCGCTTATGTAGGTGTGAAGTAGCTAAGTAGTAGGTTATGGAGCTAAATCCCCTATCAAGTTAAATCCTATGGAACAGCATTAAATTCGCAGTGCAACCACTAAATACCAAAGGCACTGCTACAAACACTCTTAGATTGTTCGTTGTCATTGTTTTGTTTCTATGCCATGATTTTTTCACAGGTGTTTCTCCTCGGTGCGTTGCAGCACATTGACAGCAAGTGTAACCTCTGTCCTTCACTCCAGCACTTTCGACCATAGAAAACCAACCGAAATGTGCAGGTGTATCATCAGTACAATTCTTCTGTTGTCAGACTCTGCATAACAAAGCACCTTTTGCAAGTGTACGATTTGTAAAGTACAGTACTGTACACCTTGTCAATAGTGATATGTCCTACTGGTATTACTTACAGTCACATGGTGAAGGCATAGCGGCCCCTGGAGACCAGCAAGGAAGCAATTCAATACGTCGCTTGTTGTTTTAGCACGGACACCGTGCTGTCAAGTACAACCTTGTACGTCTAACCTTATTCTGTTAAAATACGGAGTTCATCTCATCATTTTTACTACTAGTATTTGGCACGACTACTGTAAGTACATTTCAACGAATCGAACGTCAGTAACCCTTGTGGAACGTACTCGGTTAACAGGTTGAGCGATGTATGTATACGTTTTTAATACAGCATATACAACGATACAATATCCTTATACCAACGGGAATGAAATGAAGAGGTGTTGAGAAGTCCCAATCCATCTGTACCTGTAACTGAGTACAAATCTACAAGAAAAAGTATAAATAATCAAAGAATAGCTATGCATTAGTGCAGCATATTAGTGTATCAAAAATAGTCTTGCTTTATAGGTCATGAAATAATAGTGGATAGAGGTTCTTTTCACGACATAAAGGCAATAGTAGTCCTTCTTTAATTTTCATTATTCGTAGTTTTCATGATTCCTGGCCAATTAATTCGTATGCTCCTCATCCTACTCCATTTCATAATGAAGCAAGGCAATGTTGTTTTGATTTGGCGAGAGAAGTTAATAGAATACGAGCTAGATGCAGTGGTAGTTTCTGCTCGTGACTTCTCGTTTTCTGGTAAGTGTCGATCGCCTACATTACTACCGAATTCAAACTCTGACTTCATTAACAATGCGGGAAGATTCGTATTTGTATATCCTGAGAGGTCAAGTTCAACGGTAGGGGTCAGGCGGGAGAAAAATCGATCTCCGAGTTTCTCTGATCATATCCTTCACAGCCGATTATTTCGAGCGCATGATCATTTTCAGACTTACTAGATGAATAATAGAAATCTGTACTAGATTAAGAACTACCTGTAGTAATGTTGAGCTAGAGTACGATTCGAGAATCTCTTGCTATCACTTTCTGAAAATCTGCTGGTTCGCATAGAGATAACTAGAAGCTAAGTATAACATCTCTCTACAGGGCTCCTCGAACTGTACTCTCGTTGTACACAAGACCATATGAAAAGGTGCGGTTTTCTACCAAAATGAGATTAAGGTCACAGAACACCGATAATGGAATCTCGGGTGATTTGTCAACCCACAGAGGCACTAGAGTACCCCACTTTTTCAAGGTCTAGAATTTCATTTCGTTGTTGAACATAAGTCAAGTCTAGCTTATAAAGTACACGGTAAAGAGGGGAGCTTGCCGTAAAAGTAATATTATTGAATTCCGGCAGGAGCGGTGGATTAAGATAAATGGATCCGTTTTCTGAAAGGGTTTCATCTTCGATAATACTTTGCAGGAGCCAATCATGAAATATAGTAAGAAACCAAAATATAAGCCAAACGAAGAAGGTTTCTTTTTCCATGTGAAGCGTTAAGAATAGCAGGAATATTACCAACGTTCGAACTCCTTTGATGTTGGTTAATCTCTAAGTTGAAACAAAATAGGATCGTACGACTTGCGGTTCCGATTTGTCACTGACTCGTCCTGTTAAATGAACATGCATGTTGTAGTGTCTAGTTTCTACGCGAAATGAGTCCTCAAACTTATTGAAAACAGCCTTCATCTTCATAACACTATTTCTGGGAGATTGAGGGTCACTCATGAATGAAAAATTCTTTCAAGAGGATTACAGTTGCTTTTGATTCCAGTTAGCCTAAAAGCTCTATTGTTGTTCTGAATATGTTAGAAAGTGAATTGGCATTAAGCAGTGCATTAATCAACGCTATTGATCTATTAAAAATAATTGATATTCGATCGGTTGAGAAATTTCAACCAAACCAGGCGTAGTAACGTAAAAACAGAGAATTTTGAAATCGAACTCTGATTGCAGAGTTGTCACTTCCTGGAAATCAATATTTTCAGAATCAACAACGCTATTTCGATTTGATAATGCTCTTATTTGAAAACTAGGCATATAACGAGGACTGCACTCATAGATTAGTTCTGGAACTAGATTAGGTTAACAGTGTAAGCTCCTTGGTTACTTTTGGAAAGCGAATTTTTTTAGAAAGAGTGACGATGATTTGGAAACTATAGTGCATGAATACTTAAAGAAAAAACATAGCAACGAGAAAAGGAGCATCAGAATCCAAGGCACTATTCAAGGAATGGCCATTCCTATCTTATTTCGCGAGTTAAATTTCTTTCGCAGTCCTATGCGGTGAAATCGAATAAGATATGCAGGGATACCGAGTAGTTCACTGGAAAATACCATGAACGGATTTGAAAACGGGTGTTAATTCATCAATAAAAGTGGAGACCAATTTCATATGCTCTTGGGCCATATTTTCGAAAATTGGACATGCTTTGAAACAGAAAAGAATATGTGGTTCAACAAGTTGGAGAGTAAGTTTGGGGGTTTGTATATTCTTCTTGTTCGTAATGTTCTTTTCTTACTTGTTGAGATCTGATATTTATACTATTCTAAATGCGGTAGCTGGCAAGCGACTTTGTATCGGTAGCCTGACTTCTTCAGGCAGGGCTCGTAGCAAGGTAGGAAGTAA